>JGI12109J20283_11268792_pt1 | contig 86740 bp, 69 predicted proteins | sample ElkSlonscriptome_12_FD_20283 | JGI IMG/M metagenome (IMG submission 20283) | reverse complement strand
TACAGTGGTGCATAGGTGCCGCTCCCTGGCATTCAGTGCTCGCGTTCTCTTCTGGTCTGGTGTGAGTCTACCATAGGTGGGGGAAGTTATTCTTTTATGGACCCTTAGCGACTGTCTGACAAGCTGATGCGCGTCGGTCCCACAGCATGCGGGGTGCCCTGATCCAACGGACCGCGCCCCCGGCGTCCCGGCGTCAGCCGGTTCCGGCCACACCCCGGCTGACGCCGGGACGCCCGCGCCGGGGCCGTCACCCCATGACCAACCCGTTTCAGACAGTCTCTTAGACAACCCGGCGTGTCACAGCATCCTCCCCCGCGTTCTTCCCGATCATCCCCTTCCTGTCGCTCTGGTCACACGGGTGCGGCGGTAGCTTCCCGTGATGCTCCCATCGTCCTACCGGGTATCGGCACCGGCGTTGGCAGCGGTTGCGTGGATGCATAGATATCGACGGGGATATTCGGCGCAAAGACAATATAGACCTTCGCACCGCATCCAGATACGTCCGTCTACGACAAGTTCACTTGTCATTGTGTAAAGTAGCCTTGACATTCTGCCCGAAATAGTCTATCCTGGTGCTGTCAAGGATACTTTACACAGGAGGCGATAATGTATCAAGCTGGAAAACGCTATGGAATCGAACTCATTGGTGCGCTACTGGCCTATAGCATGCTGCTGATCATCACTTTACGGATCCTGGAGGCTGAGCCGCCGCTGTTGCTGCGCTACCTGGTCGCGCTGCTCCCGGTGCTGCCCGTCGCCTACGGGATGTGGGCCTACCGGCGCTTTCTGCAAGGCATCGACGAGCTGCAACGCCGTATTCAGCTCGACGGCCTGGCCTTTGCGGTCGGCGGCACCGGCTTGCTCACAGCGGCATGGGGGTTTCTCGAACTGGCCGGGATGCCGCGTTTGCCCATACTCTGGGTCTTCCCCATCCTGGTCTGGCTGTGGGGTCTTGGGAGCGCTCTCGCTGCCCGGAGATACCAATGAGAAACCGCTTGCGCGTGCTGCGTGCCGAGCACAACTGGTCGCAGGCCGACCTTGCGGCCCGGCTGCAGGTGTCGCGTCAAACCGTCAACGCCATCGAGACCGGCAAGTACGACCCGAGCTTGCCATTGGCCTTTCAGATCGCCCGCTGCTTCAACATGCCGATTGAAGCCATCTTTTTTCCCGATGACGAGTCGCAGGATCAGCACACTCCGCGATGAGCGCTGCACTGTCCCGCGTTGATCACTCCTCCACCTTCGCCGCCGGACTGCACGAGCGCTCGAACAACCCGGCGGCGATGACTATGGCGGTTGGCCGGCGCTGCACCTGGTTGGCCTAACCCACACTTGCAACACGCGAACGCGCCTAAGGACATTTGGGTGTTGGAGCGCTACAATGATGTAGGCCATCCGGCATAACGTGATGGTGGAGAAAAATACCAAACCATCAACACCCGCCGCCGCCGCCGCGCGGCACAGGAACATTGTAACATTCCAGCCACACGCATCTCCAAACTGGCAGCCTGACGGACCACCATGTTCAGGAGGGTATCGTGACAGTGCAACCTATCGGTGAGCTGCCCCCGTATATCTGTGTCTGGCTTGCGCGACGCACCGCGTGGTGGTAGCTGCAGCACGAACTCCCCACGCTCACACTATCTGGGGTATCAGCCACCAGATCGCTAAAAAACATACCAGCATGACCAGTCCAATCCCGCGATGCCACGACCACATGTGTCCAGCAGGGAGCGATTGAAATGGTGGGAAGAAGGCCAACGTATCTGTGATACCAAAGGCAATGCCCACATAGGACCCGAGTGTGGACAGGATTGGAATTGGAGCCGCGCTGTGACTCATCCACACTTGAAACAGCAGGAACAATCCCAGGGATGCGGCACTTCCTGCCAGCATGACCTTGCCCATCACAGCACGGTTCCGACAATAATCGAACCGCGAATCGCGCACGTAGTAGTTGCCCTTGAAGGCAGGAATAAAGGCACTAAAGGCCACAGCAAGCAGGGTGCCCAGGAGCATGCCAGACTCCCAGAGGCGAAAGGCAAGCGGAACCGAGAGCGCCCGCGCAGCCAGACTATACGCCAGGGTGCGTACCGCCACATAGCCAACCATCACCACCGTGCCGGCCAGAATGACGGTCGGGGCGAGTGGGGCGAGGAAATCGGCGGGCACACTGCTTTCCCATAACACTTCACGCACACGACTGAGCATGAGCACGAGGACACTCCAGGCGGTAGCGACAAGCCAGGCCCGGTGGCCGGGGTTCAGTGTGGGATCTGCCTTCTCCTGATCGGGTGTGCCAAGCGACCGACGCAGGATAAACGTATGCACACCGATGTGGGGGATGATCACAAGCAGGCGCGGCCAGTGCCAGCCGAGCATACGAATCTGGTGGGATGCGGGCCAGTAGTGGAGCCCACGCGCATACGCTGCATTCCACGATGCTGAATTGTAGCCATCGATGCCGGTAGTAATAACGTCATCGCACTGTTGCTGACGGAGGAGTGGCAGCGCATGATCGCCAAGGGCTGTGCCAATCCCTGTCACCTGGTGTGCGGGATCGACCACCGCCCAATCGAGGATTCCCCAGCAGTGCTGAGCGACATGTGCAGTGCGAAAGGTCAACGCGCCAATAAGTGTCCCACGGTGATCGTCAGCTACCAGTCCCACTGGCGTAACGGTCGCGGCCATGAGTATGCTGAAGGGGAACGGCAAGGCCCGCCGGCCGAGCTTGCGAACGAGCGGCATGTCGTTGGAACGCAATTCGCGGATAGTGAAGTCTTCCATTGGCATAGAATGGACCCTCCCGGGCTAAACATTGCACAGATTTTGTCTGACGTCAGCTATCTACCCAGATGCTCCACTTTCATTGAACGTAAAACGTCCTTATAGGGACGAGCTTGCGGAGAATCGTGACAGTCTCTAACAGGAGTTTGTAAAGGCTTTGCGGAGGTGGCGTGAAAAATACACGCGCTACTCGCAACGCAATCTAGAGTACATTGATCTGCAAGTTGCGGAGATGTTGGATCAGATGCCAATCTGTGCCGTGGTTATTGACAACGCCCACGAACTGAATGCATCTGCGTTTGATCGAGCGCTGACGTTGCGAACTTTCTATCATGAGCGTGAAGGGCAAAAGGTGCGACGAGCACTCATTCTGGTGGCAAAGAAGGAAGCCAATGATCCAGAGCATACATTAACGGAATTGCTCACAGAAACACCCGAGGCTCTGGCAGCATATGGTGAGAGTATCAACCTCTCACTATTGACAAAGAAGGACTTGCTTACGACATTGACAGAATTGATAGACGAAGAATTGCATACTATCTTTAGTCCAGCGATTGAGCCTGACCTGGACAAAATTGGCAAGGAATTGCATGAATTCACTCGGCGGAACTGGCATACCTTCGAGAACTTTATCAACAACCTGGACATCGCATTAGGGGAGCGGACAGACAACCGCCGCCGGGTCATCACCAGGGAAGTTCTGGACGAGGCAAAGCGACTGACTGCTGCTCAACGTAGGGACGGACAAGGTTGAGGTGGATGCTACGGGAGGTTGCACAACGCAAAAGCAGAACGACTGGCATGCGCGTGAATAAGTGCGCCACTAATTCTGCTGAAAGTGCGTCACTAATTCTGCAAAGTGCGCCACTAAAGATGCGTTTGGGCACAAAATGCTGATTGCACGGGTTTGTGTCGTAACGACGCACAGGTTCGTGTCGTAATGCTCGTACGAGAGGCATTAACCGCATAGGGACGGGCTTTTGCAAGAACGTGACACACACTGACAGGAACTTGTAAAGGCTTTATTGTAAAGCGTTATAGCAATATGCACGCCATAAAAGCGCACAAAATTTATTCATACAACTGCATCTTTACATTAGCCTCCCTGCTGCCTCATCTCGCTTTAATCGGACACGTTTTGTAAAGACTATTTGCAACATACTTGCATCTACACGGCATGTTTGTGCAATTATGGGCTTTCTTTAAGGAAAATATTTTACAACGAGTTTCTCGGGCGAACGTACCATGCCCTGCACACAAGGCTTCCTGCTGCCCCAAGCTACCTCTCTCTGCACCTCTCCTGCCACGAACCCACGGTCGGTTGCGGCATACTGCACGAGGCTGGCTGTTGACTCTGCAACCTGTTCGCAGGAATCCTCAGACAACCCGGCGTGTCGCAGCATTGACCATGCATCCCACCCCGCGTTCTTCCCGATCATCCCCTTCCTGTCGCTCTGGTCACACGGGTGCGGCGGTAGCTTCCCATGATGCTCCCATCGTCCTCCCAGGTAGCGGCACCGGCGTTGGCAGCGGTGGCGTGGATGCGGTATGATTGAGTGGAACGAACAAGGAGTCGTTGTGATGAAAACCGATATTCCATGAAAACGATTGACGCGCCTCTGTGCCGCCGATCTGCTCGCCCTCCTGGGCAGGAGGAACGTTGAAACGTTGAAACGTTCTAACGTTCTAACGTTCTCATCGACTCGTAACAAGGGAGCGACTGATGGCAAGTGACTTGATATCCTACTTAATCCAGGACAAAGTGGCGGAGTGGGAGCAGAAAGAAGCGAAGTTGCAGGAAGAAAACGCGGCCCTGCACGCCCAGCTTCAGGCGGCACAACAAACGACGGTGCAGGCGGGGCAGCACGCCATCGAAGGTATCTTGATAGCACGCTTCCCGGACGCACCGTTAGTGGTGATGCATGACATTCGCCGGATCACCAACCCGGAGCGGCTCCAGGCGCTGATCGGGCCACTGGTTACGGCCGCCACTCTGGACGAGGCGCGCCGGTTACTGGCAGATGCGGCGGCAAACGGCGCATAGGTCGCCATCCGCTGCGCCGGGTGTGTGCGACATTCTGTATCCATCGAGGGAACCCCATGACCGACCCAACCACTCAACTGGCCCTGCTCCGTGCCCAGCGGGACGCAACGCGCGACCCGGCCCTGCGTGCCGCCCTGGACGCTGCGATTGCCGCCCTGGAAGCCACTGCGCCGCCGCCTCCCACCGCGCTGAACCCGATTACCAATACCGCGCCGAACCAGGGCGCGCAGGGCATCTTCTACGGCAATGTCTATATCCACGGGCAGCGCGGCAAGTCGGCCACCGAGTTGATTGGCGCGTACCTCCAGCGGCAATTGCAGCGCTGTGATCGCCTGCCCTTGCAGGGCGTCTACCAGCAGAAGGCCGCCGATGATGTCTTCCAGATCAGCCTGGAGCAGGTGTATACCCAGCTTGCGACGACAGAGCATGTTGAACGGGAGATCTATGAGGGGGACACACTGGCAGCGTTCGATGCTGCGGCGTATCTCAGGCAGCATGTCGGCGAGCATATGTTACCTGGACAGCAGCGGTGGCAGGTACGCGTACACCCAGGGCCAATTGAATATACGACGCCCGATAGTCGTGCCCTTCGCGGTTTTCAACAGGTCGTTGACCTGATACGCATGCATGGCGCAGATCGTTCGCATTCCGATACGTTATCCACGACTGAACTCACAACCCTTGCGCAGAAGAATAAGCGGTTGACATTTTCCGGTCCCCAACTCGTCACCGAGGCGATCACGACGAACCAGCACCTGGTGCTGCTCGGCGAGCCCGGATCGGGGAAGAGCACCGCGCTACGCTACCTGGCGCTCACCCTGGCGCAGGCCGGACTCGACCCGTCTGTTGATCTGACGGCGCAGTTAGAGGGCTGGGAGGCGCTGGGCGACCAGGGGCGGTTGCTCCCGCTCTTCTTGCCCCTGCTGCCCTTTGCCCGGCGCTTTGCGGACCAGGCCGATCACCCGTGCGACGCCGATGATCTCTGGAACTACCTCGCCGCCGATCTGGAGGCCAACGGCCGGTATGCAGGAGTATCCACCGCCGTGCATGACGAACTGCTGGCCGGACGGGTGCTGCTGCTGCTGGATGGCCTGGACGAGGTGGCGGGCCGCGCATCACGGCAGCAGGTGGTCGGCGCGGTGCAGGCGTTTGCCCGGCACTACCCGCAGTGCCGCATGGTCGTCACCTGCCGGGTGCGCGCCTATGCGGGCGAACACAATGCCGCGTGGCACCTGCCCGGCTGGCCGACGGCGACCCTGGCCGACTGGACGCCGGGCCAGATGCAGCACTTTGTCGCGGCCTGGTACGCGGCAGCGGCCACCTCGGGCGGCATGCCGGCGGCGAAACGCGACAAACGCACGACGGCGCTGCAAGCGGCGATCCGGCGGCGCGGCGACCTGCGGCGGCTGGGGGTGCGCCCGCTGCTGCTCACGATTATGGCGCTGGTGCATTACAACGATGGGCAACTCCCCGAAGAACGGGTCGGGCTCTACAGTCGCTGTGTCGATCTGCTGCTGGGGCAGTGGGAACTGGCAAAAGAGGACGGGACGGGCTATGGCAAATTGACCGACTATATCGGCCTGCCCGACACCGATGTCGCCACACTGCGGCCACTGCTCCAGCGGGCGGCCTTCATTGCGCATGCGGCCGGTAGCACCGATACCCCCGGCAGCCTGGGGCGCGATACCCTGCGGCTGATGGTGATGGAGGCACTGGCGCAGAAGGGCCATCCCAACCCGTTCGCGGGGGCCGAGCGCTTCCTCGACTACACCGATGTGCGGTCGGGGCTGCTGCAGGCCGGCGCGGCCGGGGAGCAGTATGGCTTTCCGCATCTGACCTTCCAGGAGTATCTGGCGGGGCTGGAACTGGTGCGCGGGGTGCAGTTTATCGAGCGCATTCTGGAGCGGCGCACCGATGACCGCTGGCGCGTGCCGATCCAACTGGGGGTGGGGCACCTGGTGAGCGAGGGCACGCTGGCCGGACCCTATCACCTGTTCAACCGGCTGCTGAAAATGAAAGACCGTGAGGAAGCCCAGCGTCAACGCGACCTGCTGCTGATTGCGGAACTGGCGGAGGATGTCGGCTGGACGCGCCTGATCGCCGGGGATGAATTGTTCGAAGTACTCCGCGACGAGCTGGCGCTGGCGCTCGTGCCAGTCGTTGCAGGTACCACCCTGCCGGCAAAGGATCGGGTGCAGGCCGGCGTTTACCTCGGCGATCTGGGCGACCCGCGCCCTGGCGTTTGCAGCCTGCCGCCGGAGATGGTGCGGATTGCGGGGGGAGAGTATGTGATTGGGATTCTCCCCGATGAGGAAGCAGCATACGTCGAGGCATTTACGCGGGATTACCCAGATGTCGGCGACCAGACAATCCACAGCATCATCCAGGATTGCATCAATAAGCAGCCAGTCACGCTGCCACCCTTTGAACTCGCCCGCTACCCGGTGACGAATGCCCAATATAAACTATTTATCGAAGATAACGGCTACGACCCGGATGCGCCATGGTGGGATGCTGCCGGACGTGCCTGGCTACGGCGCGATGACCAGGCAACCGCAGGACTGGCGTCGTATCAGCGGCGTACGTACAAACAGCACCCGGAGTGGTGGCATGACGAGCGCTTCGGCATCGCCCGCCCCAACCATCCGGTTGTCGGGGTCTCGTGGTACGAAGCGGTGGCGTTTTGCCGCTGGCTCTCCCAACATCGGGAGTATAATCCTGACGGGTATGTCTACCTGCTGCCATCGGAGGCCGAGTGGGAATATGCCGCCCGACGTGCTACGCGCCGTGCCTATCCCTGGGGTAATGCAGAGCCGGATGCGGAACGGGCGAACTTTAATCGAACATACGACGGCACAACGGCGGTGGGCTGCTTCCCGCCGGGCGCAACCCCGGAAGATGGTATCGCTGACCTGGCCGGCACGGTCTGGGAGTGGACCCGCAGTGAATATCGAGACTATCCCTATGATCCAGACGATGGGCGGGAGGAGATAGACAACCCGGCGGAAAAACACTTGACCCTGCGCGGCGGCGGCTGGTTCGATACTTCGTTCACCCTGCGCGCGTCCACCCGTTACTACGATCCGCCGGTCGGCCACAGCTCCTCTGTTCGCTTCCGGCTTGCCCGGTGCCTTCCCGCTGGGACGCGTGCTGTGTCCTGAAGTTCTGTATTCTGTTCCGGGTAATAGTCAAACCAGCTCCCTGGAAAGATGGGAGCATAGGAGTAGTGCGCCACACGGAAGGGGGATGCAAGGGGGAAGGTCTTCCCCCTTGCCCGCGTCAGCGGGCCGAAGCGATTTTTTGGAATGGGGGGACCAGGCTGGTGAAAACCTACAAGCATCTGTTTGCGCCACTCTGTAGCTTTGACAATCTCTGGCTGGCGTTTCATCTGGCGCGGCGCGGGAAGCGCACGAAAGCGGCCGTTGCAGCCTTTGCATATCACCTGGAGCGCAACCTCTTCGATCTGGAGCGTGAGCTGCGGGATGGGAGCTACCGGCCCGGTGGCTATCGCCACTTCTATATCTACGAACCGAAGCAGCGCAAAATCAGCGCCGCGCCCTTCCGGGATCGGGTGGTGCATCACGCGCTCTGCAATCTCATCCAGCCCATCTGGGAGCAGCGCTTCATCCACAACAGCTTTGCCTGTCGCGTCGGCAAAGGTACCCACGCCGCGCTGGACCGGGCGCAGCACTATGCCCGACGCTATCGCTATGTTCTTCAGGGCGATATTGTCCAGTTCTTCCCCAGTGTGGATCATCAGATCCTCCGGGGCTTGCTGGCGCGGCGCATCGCCGACCGGCGTGTGATGAACCTGATTGACCTGATTCTTGACAGCGGTGCGGGCGTGCTGGAGAGCGAGTATACCCCGCACTGGTTCCCCGGCGATGATCTCTTCACGCCCTGTGAGCGAGCGCGTGGCCTGCCCATCGGCAACCTGACTTCGCAGTTCTGGGCGAATGTGTATTTGCACGAACTGGACACCTTCGTCACACAGGAGTTGCGCCAGGGCGCATACCTGCGCTACGCCGACGATTGGCTGCTATTTGGCGATGATAAGGCCACGCTGCACCGCCAGTGCGCGCAGATCGGTGCGTTCCTCGTCAAACTGCGGCTGGTACTCCACGCGCGCAAAACCCAGGTCTATCCGGTAGCCGGCGGCATCCCCTTCCTGGGGTTCCGGCTCTACCCGACCTACCGGCGGCTGAAACGTCCCAATCTGGTCCGCTTTACGCGCCGGATGCGCCGCCTATTTCGCTCCTATGCCGCTGGAGCCATTCCCCTGGACCGGGTCCAGGCGAGTATCAATGGCTGGGTGGCACATGCCCGGCATGGCAGCACCTATCGGTTACGCCAACAGCTCCTGGGTGGGCTGGTGGTGCCACGGCGAGACGACCTATGAGCTTCGAGCCCTCCCCGATTTTTGTCAAAACCTATGATTTGCTGGCCTGGCTTATTCCACAGACCATGCAGTTTCCCAAGAGCCAGCGGTTTGTGATGGCGAAGCGGCTCCAGGACGCCGCCCTGGATATGCACGAACTGCTGATCACAGCCGGCAAGAGCCGTCACGGAGAACGCCGCCGCGCCCTCCAGCAGGCCGACATCCGGCTGGAACAACTCCGGCTCCACTGGCGACTGTGCCGCAGCCTGGGGTTGATCACGCCTGATCGCTACGAACATGGCGCGCGGATGATCGACGAGGTGGGACGGCTGCTGGGAGGTTGGATTGGCACTATGAACGGATAGCAATGGTATAATGCGGGCCGTGGACCAGAGCGACTGCGCGGCGGCGGCTGGAACAATCAATCGATCACCCTGCGCGCGTCCAACCGTAACAACAATCCGCCGGACAACCACAACACCACTGTTGGCTTCCGGCTTGCCACGCACCCTGCTTGCCCGGTCAAATGCTCCCCGGCGCGTTGCCGGCGAGCTACACCGAATCTGGGAAGGTGCCAGCTCTGATCCCGGTCGGGCCAGATGTTCGGCCAAAGAACCCCGCGCCGCCTTCGGGCCAGTAGCGTTCTCCTGACGCGACCATCAGGGGGCGGCGCACCCGGAAACGTACTACCGGATAGCAAGAGTTCTATGAATCCTGATCTTATGCCACTCCTCTCCCATACCCTGACCTACCTGGCCGCACTGGTCTCCCAGGGCGCGATCACCCGCATCGGGGAAGGGCTCACGGAGGGGCTTGCCCAACTGTTCCACGAAGCCGCCACCGACAATCCGAAAGCCGAAGTCTATCTCGAAACATTTGCCGAAGACCCCGACGACGAACGCAACCGTGAGCGCCTGGCCCAGCAGCTTGCCGGCAGTCTTGCGGGAAATACGTCCGCTCTCGAACAACTGACGGCACTGCTAACGCAGCTCGAGGTGGCCTACCCGCACATCAGCATCGACGGGAGTGCGCAGGTCGGTGCCGTGGTGGGCGGCGATGTGGGTGGCAGCCTGCTGGCCCCGCTCTTCGCCGGCGAGGCCACCGGCACCAACATCGCCGAGGTCATCAACATCTACCAGCAGGGGACACCCACGCCCAACGTTGACTATGGCGCGGCCCTGCGGCGCTACCTGGAGCATCTCTACCGTCAGCATGCCACCATTGACCTGCGCGGCATTGATGACCGCCCGCTGGATATGCCCCTGCGTGAGCTGTATGTCTCGCTCGCGCTGCACGAGCCCCAGGTGGACGACCTGCGCGGCATGGGGGCATTGCGCGGCTTTATCGAACAGGTGCGCGGTCTGTTTGGACAACCGCAGGATGACCCCGATGACGACCGGGACGACGCGGCGGCATCCCTGGTGCGGGGCAGCCGGGGCAGCGCGCCGGTGGACTGGTCGCAGGCGCTGCGTTCCCCACGCCTCGCGGTGGTCGGGGTGCCCGGCAGTGGCAAGACCACCCTGCTGCAATACACCACGGTGCGCCTGGCCGAAATCCTGGCGCGCGATGACTCGGCACACCTGGCCGACCTGGGCCTGGATACGGCCGCGAGACGCACCCATCCGCCCGTACCCCTCCTGCTCCCCCTGCGCGAACTGGGCGCGTACCTGAGCGAGGCCCGGCAGCGCGAGGTCAGCGGGGCCAACCCGCGCCTGCTGCTGGACTGCCTGGCGCACTACTATAGGGGCTTCGACCTGGATCTGCCCGCCGACTTCTTCCGCCGCCTGTGCGAAGCGGGTGCCGCGCTGCTGCTGCTTGATGGCCTGGACGAAGTCACCCGCACCGATGACCGGGCGTTTGTCAGCGCGATTGTGCGCGAGTTCGCCACCCGCTATGCGGACTGCCGTTATGTGGTGACGGCGCGGGTGGCTGCCTATAAGGGCGATGCGCAGATCGGCGCGGGCTTCCGCATCTGCACCGTGGCCGATATGAGCGCCGACCAGCAGCAGCAGTTTATCGCCAACTGGAGCCGCAGTGTGCAGCGTCTGCTCTACCAACTCCAGGGCGACGAACTGGAACGTGCGGGCCGACGCTATGCCGACGATCTCTGGCAGGCGCTCCAGATGAACGACCGGGTGCGCGACCTGGCGACCAACCCGCTGCTGCTCACGGTGGTCGCCGTGATCTACCACAACAACTATGTGCTGCCCGAAGACCGCGCCTCGCTCTATGAGGAGTGTGTGGAGGTGCTGCTGCGCGGGGGGCGCGGCAAGGCCGACCGCGCGGCCCAGGAGCGCCGGCAGTACAGCGGCCGGCCCGACCTGCGCATGGGGCTCGACCCGCGCCGGGAACTGCTGGCGGCGGTGGCCTACACCATGCACCAGCGCGGCGAAGCCGGGCGCATCATCGAGCGGGCAGAGTTGATCCAGACGGTGGCCGCCTGTCTGCCCACCCGCGCCGATGCGACGGAGGCAGCAAAGGCATTTGTAGCCGAACTGCCGGTGCATATCGGCCTGCTGGACGAGGTGCAGCCTGACCGCTTCCGCTACAGTCACCTGTCATTCCAGGAGTTTCTGGCCGCGCGCCATATCGCCGAGACCGATCAGTGGGATGCCCTGGTGGCCCGCTCCAGCGAGAACTGGTGGCGTGAGGTGATCCTGCTCTGCGCCGGGCATCTGAGCCAGGCACGCTGCTGGCGCTTCCTGGAACGCGTGATTGCCCAGGGCCACACCCCGGCGGAACGGGCCAGGGCGCTGGGCCTGGCAACCGATGCGATTGCCGAACTGGAGCGTTTCAAGGGGCAGGGACCACTCAACGCGCAGATCATCCGGCAGGCGTGGGGGATTCTCGCCGCCCAACCCGCCCATGCCGCCCCGGCGGCTGCCCGGCTGGAGTGCGGACGGGTACTGGCAATCCTGGGCGACCCGCGTCCTGGCGTTTGCAGCCTGCCGCCGGAGATGGTACGCATTGACGGCGGGACGTTTTACATTGGGAGCACAGCGCGCGCAGCAGCACAGGCCGGAAAAGCCTATGCGCAGTATTATCTTGACCGGGGCGACAAAGATACGGCCAAACGAGCGCGAACCTGGCCGGAGGATGAAATCAACGACCAGCCACTCACGCTGCCGACCTTTGAACTTGGCCGTTACCCGGTGACGAATGCGCAATATAAGTTGTTTCTTGACGATAACGGCTACGATCCGGACATGCCCTGGTGGGATGCTGCCGGACGCACCTGGCTGGCCCGCGATGATCAGGCAACCGAGGGACTGGCGTCGTATCAGCAGCGTCAGTACAAACAGCACCCGGAGTGGTGGCACGACGAGCGCTTCGGCATCGCGCGTCCCAACCACCCGGTTGTCGGGGTCTCGTGGTACGAAGCCATCGCGTTTTGCCGCTGGCTGACGCAACATCGGGGGTACAATCCTGACAGGTTCATCTACCTGCTGCCGTCGGAGGCCGAGTGGGAATATGCCGCCCGGCGCGCCACGCGCCGCGCCTATCCCTGGGGTGATGCTGCGCCGGATGCGGAACGGGCGAACTTTGACGAGATCTATGCCGGCACCACGGCGGTGGGCTGCTTCCCGTCCGGTGCAACCCCGGAAGATGGGATCGCTGACCTGGCCGGGAATGCATTAGAGTGGACCCTCAGTGCGTATCGGAACTATCCGTATGATCCGCACGATGGGCGGGAAGCACTGGACGATCCGGCGGAAAAACACTTGACCCTGCGCGGCGGCGGCTGGTACAATCTATCGGTCAACCTGCGCACGTCCTCCCGTGACTTTCATCCGCCGGTCAACCACTACAACACTGTTGGCTTCCGGCTTGCCCGGCACCTTCCCGCTGGGACGCGTGCTGTGTCCTGAAGTTCTGTGTCCTGTTCCGCGCCGTCAGGCGCGTTCTGCATCCTGCGTACGCGCGGAGCGCGAAGCGATTTTTTTGCAATGAGGACTGCACGCAATCCCGTTGGGCAGTGACGAGTGCTGTGCCGTGTGGCATTGCCCATGCATCCCGCCACGCGTTCTTCCACACCATACCCTACCTGTCTCTCTGGTCACACCATCACCGCCGCCGCCGCGGACACATGACCGGCGCTGAGCCCGTCGATAAGCGCACCCTGGCTGGAGCGCAGTGGAGCATGGCTACATATAGAACATTTGTGTGTTTCACCGATTCTGTGCCGGATGCTGCGATCCGAGGGAACAGACTTCATTCATGGCAGTGATGTCACCGATAGCACCTGATAAGTGCCCTTAGCACGTCCTATTTTGACCACTGGTTCTTGCGTACCCACCATGAAGATATGTCGCATCAGGACGCGTAATACCGCATTGTCTAACATCACATTCCCGGTATGTTAGACAGCATCAGAACAAATGTACTCCGTAAAAGTAACCGTGGAATGGCTGATTGCCGGCAGCTTCGTGTCGTCATCGATGGATCGCACGGAAAACCCCCGTAGCACTGTTGCCGGCACTCAGCAGGCATGCTATAATCACGGCTATTGAACACGTCGTAATGCGCGTGAGCTATGCTTTTCCCCGGCTATCTTATCCCCGCCTTATCTCCTGGAACACTGTATGATCGATAACCACGCATATGGTTTGTACCCGGCAGTAGACACAGGCTTTACATTTCGCGTGAATGCATGTATAATCAGGTTGGATTTTAGCGACGCTCTGACAAGCATTGAGGATGGAGTTGTGTTTCACCCATCATTCTCCCCGACCTTCAGTGGTCACGAAACCTTTGTGCTACGCAGCACCTGGCTGAAGAAGGGGTACGATGTTCTCAAAAAGCATCCTGACCTATTCTTCCAGCCGGATGCCTATGTGAAGCTCGGTGTCGGCAAAAATATGGCCCAGTCCATCCGCTACTGGGGGCGGGTCTGTGGTGTATTCGACAAAAAGCCGGATGGCACCGGTTATGAACCGACACCGCTGGGAACCTGGCTTCTGGACGATGAGGGTGTTGACCCGTTTCTGGTCTCGCCCGCAAGCTGGTGGCTGCTCCACTGGCAGCTTGCCGCACGCCCGGACGCTGCACTCACCTGGTTCTATACCTTCAATATGCTGCGTGGCGGTGAGTTCACGAGTGCGCAGTTGGGGATGCAGATCCAGGCGCTGGCTGCCGAGCACACCTGGCGACTGCCTTCGACTGCCACCATTGAGCGTGATATTGATTGCATGGTGCGCTGCTATACCCGCCCATCGCAGAAGCAGCTTGAAACCGCCGTGGAAGACGCATTGCTCTGTCCGCTGACGGAACTGGGGGTCATCCAGGTCATTCCCGGCCAGCGTATCTATCGCCTGGTGAGCGGCCCACAGCCAACCCTGCCCGATGCGCTGGTGGCCTATGCTATCCACGCAATGATCGAGGGCAGTGACAGCAAGACGATCTCATTCCGGCAGCTTTCCTACAACCCGCGCTCACCGGGGCGGGTCTTTCGGCTGGATGAGGACGCGCTGCTACATCGGCTGGATGACATCGAGAACATCACGGAGGGTGTAGCCTTCTACACTGATCAGGCAGGCATTCGCCAGGTTTCCTGGCGCGAGACTGGCCCTAACGTAGCCCAGGCGCTGCTGGACCGCGCATTTGCCCAGGAGACCATCCGATGACTGACACGCTCGCCATGCTGCCCGTCGCCACACGTTACACGCGCGCCGTCCATATCGAACGTGATTTTGTTGTGGGTGAGCCAGCACTGGCAGGCTATCAAGCGACCCCGCTGGTGTTGCAGACGTTGGGACATTGATATGAGCAATCATCCACCGAAATATCCTGATGTGAAGCGTCAGTTGCAAGCGCAACTTTATGAAATGTCACCACGAGCTTTTGAACTTTTTGCTGGCGATTTGCTGGTGTATGTTGGTCTAGAAAAAGTCTCTGTCACACGCTACATCGGTGATGGCGGCATTGATGCAGAGGGTGATCTCATTGCGGGAGCATTTCGCTTACCTGTTGGTGTGCAGGTCAAGCGGTATCGCAAGAACGTGCAGCGATCCGACATTGACAAATTCATCGGTGCGCTCTCCGGGCGTTTCTCGCAGGGCATTTTTGTGACCACAGCGAGCTTTTCAACAGGAGCGCAGCAGAAAGCCGCAGGCACACTGCCCAGAGTATTTACCATCAATGGTTCTCAGATTATTGCAACGATGGTTGAGCATCATCTGGGATTGACTTCTCTGCCAGATAACACGCAAGACTGGACACTTGACGAGGCATACTTTGCCGATTTTGAAGACCAGAAAGCATTTCTCGCACAGAAGTTTGCCGAAACGAGTGAAGAGTATAATGCTCCTTCCTCTGATGAGCAGCCGGTAGAAGTCAAGCCAGAGGAGGATCTCGTCTCGCTGCGAGCATTGAGTTATGCGTTACGGGTTGACACCAAAACCATTCGTTTATGGCTTGACAGTGGCAAACTCCAGGCAGATGGGTACTACAAATCGGGTGATCGTGACGGTTACTACTTCAGACGTGATCGGATTGAGACCATTCGGCAGCAGTTCATACATGATATAATGCCCGCTTCAAGCTATGAATGGCGGCAAGAATTTCTCGACTTTGCCAGAAGTCGCAACTTGACAAAATCCTACAAACCTGTCCTCCTGCAAGCCATCCTCCGTCTCGTGGATCGTGACGGCAAAGTCAAGATGGATGATCTTGTGCAAGCATTTCGTGCCTTTTATGTACAACGACAACTGTCAGAGTTGCAGGTGGAGTTTGGTGGGCCACTTGCGACCAATCCCGCCGCATTGAGCAACAGCAAAATTAAGAGTTTGATAATGAAATATCCTCTCGATCGCTTTCTCATCAAAAAATACCTCACCTATGATCCCGATACAAGCATGGTTCAAATTGCGCCCCAAATCTGGCAAGAATTGCGCTACTATGAAGTGCTGGATGTGTTAGAGAGCCTGGCTATGCAGATCGACTATTACTACCGGCGTAGTGAGCAACCAGAGAAGTAACGCTGGGGATAGCATGTGAGCAGCTTTTCTTTTCATCACAAGTATGCCTTGAACCGTGAACGCCTCTCACGCATGCTGCGATGTGTAGCTGAGGAACAAGCCACATCAAATGATGCAATTGGAGCATTTGTCAGTGTGAATCCATATGTGGTTCGGAGTCTGCGTGGATGGTTTCGCCATACCGGACTGGGTGATTACCATGTGGGAAGGTATACGCTTTCTCCGTTCGGAAACCTCGCGGCACAGTACGATGCACTGCTTGAACAACCTGGAACATTCTGGTTGATGCACTACAATCGCGTCAGCGAACAGAGTCTGCGTGCTGAAAATTGAGCGAGTCCTTGATGATTTCCTGACGAAAGCAACTGCTATTGCCGATGACATTGCAGAACTATTCAGAATTTACACCCGGCCAATAGTGTTGGGTAGGGCTTAATCTTCTCCAAACGTTGGAAAAGGGGAGCTATGAAGCTGATTATCCGCAAAAAAATATTGGTACCCCCAGCGGGATTCGAACCCGCGATCTCCACCTTGAAAGGGTGGCGTCCTGGGCCGCTAGACTATGGGGGCAATTCGTTTGACGGTGCAAATTATACCAGCATCAGTCTATATGTGCAAATTTCACAAATCTCCGGCTACGCCGGTTCCGGCGGGACGTGCTCAACCGCCCCCAGGATGCGAAGCGTGCGCCGCTGCGCCGCACTGAGACCCTGTACACCCGTGATCTCCATGCCGGTGTAGGGGCGCGGCATAGTCAGGGTTCGTTGCAATGTGCCGCTCTGCACATCCCAGATCTGAACTGTCCCGTCTTCGCTGCCGGCCGCCAGGAGCGTTCCGTCCGGGTTAAAATCAACCGCAACCACCGCCCGTTGCCCTACGATGTGACCACCCCGGCGGAATCATTAGTGTTGCTACATCGATTATCGTTAACCCGCAGGCCGAACAACGTGCCGCACCCGGCGACGCGCCGGTCCTGCGCATTCAGCCGACGAGCTACCTCCCGCTGGTACAAAGATAACACCATTCCACATGCCTTGCCGTTGTTAGCGTGGTAATAGCGATGCCAACGAGATGCGCGGGGTGATCTCCATGCTTATCCCGCGCACTGACTCTGTTATTCCCGACAGCGGCACTACCCCCGAAACAGTCGCTGTAGTGCATACTGAAAGCCAGGAATAACCGCCCCGCCCTCCAGTCTATCCTCAATACCATACTGGCGGATCTGTGAAGGCAGTTGATATTCAATCACGATTTTGTTATCAGGATACACCAGCCAGATCAGGCGAGTACCGGCCGCCAGGTAATCCTGCACCTTCGCCTGCACCGCGGTCGCCGTTTCTGAGGGTGAAATCACTTCGACGGCCAGGTCGGGGGCCAGCGGCCAGAAGCCGGCCTGCTGATCCACCGGCGGAATGCGATCACTGTGAACATAGGCCACGTCCGGCGCACGCACAATCGCGTCAGGCTCCGCTTGCAGCATAAAACCGGGTTCTGCCGTGTAAACTTCGCCCAGTTCATGATCCTCAACATACTGCCCCAGTGCGCGTGAGAGCCGCTCGGCATAGCGGCCCTGAACGGGACTGGCCGGACTCATCATAAGCAGATCTCCCCGTACCAACTCGTAGTGATGCTCATCGTCAGCCAGCGCCGACAGATCCGCCACTGTCCAGGGGCGACTGCGACGCGGAACAATCACCGGTTCGGCCCGGGGGACGGAGTCGAGGATAGTCGGGGTTGGCAGCGTATCAAGCCCGATCATTGCTGAGTACCTCCTGATCATCTGAGCATTAGCTTTCCGGCGGCTCGATGCCAAGTTCGCGCAGTTTGGCCCAGGCCGCCTCCTTTGCCGCCCGTTCGGTCTCTTTCGCTGCCCGTTCGGTCTCTTTCGCTGCCCGTTCGGTCTCTTTCGCTGCCCGTTCGGCTTCCTTCGCCGCCCGTTCGGTCTCTTTCGCCGCCCGTTCGGCTTCCTTCGCCGCCCGTTCGGCTTCCTTCGCCGCCCGTTCGGCCTCAGCCTGGGTCAGGCGCTGTTGTCCTTCAGAGTCGTACAGCCGCAGGAATGCGCCATCCGCCACCAGGTAGCTTGCCAGTTCCGCGCTCCAGAGCCGACTCTGCGGATCAGGTTCCAGTGCTGTTGGCACGCCGGCGACAAACTGCCAGCCCCGCAGTCGGCCCGAAGCGGGCGCGAAATAGGGCGGCTCATTCGGATCGTACAGGAAATATTCGCGCACGCCCAGTGCTGCATACTTCGCCGGTTTAGCATACAGGTCATCTTTCCAGGTCGTATCGGAGCAGATTTCAAAGACCACCTGGGGCGGCGGGCGATTCGGCTCGTAGAGCCGCCAACTGCGAAAGATCCGCCGGTTATGTTCCGCCACCACAACGCCCTTGAACACCGCCACGTCCGGGGCTAATGGATACTCGTAACGCTTTTTGCTGCGGTAAATATTCAGATCATTCACCACAAACCAGCCCTCAACCCGGTAGCGCCATTCCAGCACCTGCAGCAGGTAGGCAATTAACCGCGATTGCGCTACGCTCTCCCCCATCAGATCCTCCTCGGTCGGATGCTGGTCGTAGTAATGCACAAAGGTATCGGTGTCAGCAAGCGTGGTATCATCCACCTGCACCTGGGATTGATAGTGCTTAGGTTCCGTCATTCTTTACCCCCTCCCCATCAAATCATGGTCACACGCTAGTCTGGCCGCCGCCGGCACTCGCGCAGGAAGGCTCTGACCACGATAACAAATTCCTCAAACGCTTCCCGATGAATCGAATGACCCGCATGCGCAAAGTCGGCAACAACAATGTCGGGGCAGGCCAGAACGTCTTCCTGCATGTGTCGCGCCTGGGCGTCCCGCGCAAAGGCATAGGCGCTGCGCATGAGCAACATCCGGCAGGAAATGCGCGGCAACAGGTTGCATAACGGAACCTCCATTCGGGACCAGAGCGCCGGTCCCACCGCCACCAGATCAAGGTCGAGTTGGGCCCAGGCTTCGACCCAGGTCACATACTCCTCTTCCGTCCAGGTTGCTGCGCCCGGTGGCACCCGTTCCAGCGCAGAGATGAGTCGTTCGGCGGGCGTTTCCGCCTGCAGTTGCTGGAGCCAGGCGTGCCATCGCTTCATTCGCGCCTGATATTTTTGTGATGCCACCAGCGGCAACTGCGCGCTCAGATCCCAGGGCGGATCTTCCAGCACGAGTGCCTGAATCAGATCGGGGGAAGTTACGGCAACCTGCGCCGCCGTGCTCCCGCCCATTGATGCCCCCAGCAGACAGACCTGCTCGATCCGCAGGGCATGGAGCAGGCTGATCACATCTTCAACAAGTATCTCGGGCGCGAAGCCGCCGGTCACACCGCTGGAACCGCCATGCCCTCGCGCATCAACCATAATGATATCATAGTTTACTTCCAACATGCGGGCAACCCGCAGCCAGGAGAGGCCGGACTCACCAAAGCCATGCAGACAGACAAGGGGCGGTTTTACGCCCCCGGTACGGTAGTAATGCTGCTGAATACCATTAGCCTTGATGGTTTGCTCGATCCAGTGCGCGGGAACAAGTTCGCGCAGGTTGTGATAATACGCGATCGCGGTGCGCTGATGATTGGTACTGGTTTGTTTGGCTATGTTGGTCATGATTGCTCCCTGTTGATCGCATGCGCTGGAGACGATACTATCTCGGTATTAATCGTGATTAGAGATATACCAGAACGACTGATCTGTTTGTGTTATTTCAGATTATAGCATACTGCTCCGGTATTACTATAGCATTTCCATATAGATAATCTGGTCTTCTAGCGGGAATAGTGCAATCAACTCACGTTTCCCGGCGCTCGCGGGGAATCTTCAGTTTGGCCTGGATAAACTGCTCCTGGGTCAGGTAGAGACTGTACGCGATCTGGCGAACTTCGGCATGCTCATCGGCAGAGATAAAGCCATCCGCATCGGCCACCGCGAAAAGCACATCGAGAAAGCCTGCGCGCTCTTCCGCCGTCGTTACCGCCATAAACTCACGCGTCAGGCGATAGTAGTCCATTTCGATGCTGGCTTCCGACGCGGCGACTTCAGCGATGAAGACCGCCTCGGCGCGCGAGACATCCCAGTTTACCTGCAACAGATCAATCATCGCGTCACACTCACTCCGTTTGACCTCTCGATCAATCCGGGCAACCCGGGCCATCAGTCCTCCGGCCAGGCTGAGCTTGCGCAGTTTTTCCTCCGGGATATTCAGTTCGGTATCGTCCATATCCAGGCGCTGACGCACATTGTAGTAGACCCGGTTTTTGATAAAATCTTCCAGGTAGGCTTCACGCGTATGCGCTACCGCTTCGGAGCGGCGCTGCATCGGCCCGGTAATTAACCGGCCCATTTGAGCAAAGATATTCAGATCTACGGCATTGATCGCCGCCTTTAGCTCCGCCAGGACTGCGCGCTCGTTTGCGGTGACAGCGCCATCAGCCTGGATAATCTCTTCCAGCGCGTCAAGCGCCAGCTTCTTGTCGGCGGGTCGTCGCAACGCATTCTGCAACTGCTCAACCAGACGGGCACGTTCGGCGGCCCCCACGGGCGCGTGAATGTAAATATCCAGCTCGGCCCACTCCTGCGCGGTTAGTTCCAGGCTCTGCCCGCGCCCATCATGCGGAAAGCGGAAGAGCAGATCCTTCAGGCAGTTGATCTCACTGCTGGTCAACTTACCATCGGCCCAGGCTGCGGCAATAATGACCTTGGCAAGCGTCAACGCCAGATGGCGGTCGGACATTGTGGGAATTCCTTTCATTTACAGGACTTACGCGGTGGGGACATAACGCTGGACATGTGCCCAGGTGGACGCGCGATTCGCCGGCGGCAGCATGGTACGCTTCTTTCTTGGTCACACAAACATTCACGTTGTGAATGTTTGTGTGACCAAGATCGGGTTTCTTCCACCCCACCGGCAGCGCTATCCTCCGCCATATGGGGGATTACCTGATCTACGTCGGCACTGGTCGTTTCACGGTGTTCGTTCATGTCGCGGCGTTCGTGGTCCAAAGCGCACCGCGGAACTCCTATCAGTTACAGGACTTCCGCGGTGCGCGTTCAAATGAGACACCAACTCCTGTGGACGTCGTTTTCGCCGGCGGCAGCATGGTACTTTTGTTATCTTTTTCGCAAAACATTTGTACTGCATGCAAATGTTTTGCGAAAAAGAATGGAATGTCCTTTTTCGCCTGCGCAAGCATGGTGTTTTTTATCTTTTCCCATAAAACATGCACACTTTGTGCATGTCTTATGGGAAAAGTTAGAATCTTCCGCCCTGCCGGAGGCGACATGCGCTGTGGGTCAGGGACTGCGCAACTCCTGTCATTCGGGTGCATATGATCATATGCGATTCATTATACCCCTTTAGCGGCAGGTAACGCCGGGCAATTACTCCTCGTCCGGCAGCACTTCAGCAATCTGCACCTGATTACGCCCCGCAGCTTTGGCCCGGTACAGCGCCGTGTCAGCCGCCCGAACGAGGGCGTTGACCGTGGTACCATGCAGGGGAAAAACGGCTACACCCAGCGAGGCGGTAATCGACTCCAGAACGTGCCCGGCATACTTGATCGTCAGGCCGCTGATCTCCTGGCGCAGAAGTTCAGCTCGCTGCTGCGCTACTTCGAGTGCCGCATCCGGCAAAACCAGGATAAACTCTTCCCCACCATAACGGCACACAATATCACCGCCCCGGGTCTGCGTCTGAAGCAGTTCGCCCACCATGCGTAACACCGCATCGCCTGTATCATGGTCATAGTTATCGTTAATCTGTTTAAAGTGGTCGATATCCAGCATAATCACACCGATTGAAAGCTGATGACGGCCGGCTTGATGTATCTCGCGCTCGAAACTCTCTTCCAGGTAACGCCGGTTAAACAATCGGGTCAGCGGATCACGGATAGCCTGTTGGTACAATTGATCACGCAGGCTCAGACTCGCCAGAGCCAGCGCAATCTGCCGGGCAACCGTTCGGGCTAACTGCGCATAATGCTCTGGTGAAGGCAGCGCTTCAATATATTGCCGAAAAACGCCCAGTGTCTCGCCCTGGGCCACGATTGGCACACAGATATAGCCCGATCTGACCACCATATGCTGATGCGCACAGGGCGGACTACTGTCAGTGTCAATCGTTGTGTAAGGACGACCCAGACGTAAGGCCCAGCACACCTCAGCCATGAGCAGTCGCATCGGTGGCGGCAGAGTGCCCCAGGTGCTTACCGCTTCCAGGGTTGTCAGTGTCACATTGAGCATATAGAGGCCACCCGGTTGTCCCTGGAAGAGTTTGAAGGCAAAACGTCTGACCGTCTGATAGGCTTCATCAATATTCAGGCAGGCCTGAAAATAGTCACCCATCTCGTTGAGTAGCGTGATTTCACGGTTATGGTGCTCCAGTTCCTGAATGGAACGGAGATGCAGTTCATTGATGTGCTGCAGTTCAATTTCGGTCTGTTTACGCGGGGTAATATCGGTTGCAACAACGAGCACCTGGTCAGCCGTACCATCAGGCTGCACAATTGGGCGCTTCACAATTGACAACCAGCGTTCCCAGCCGGCAACCCCCTGAATAAAGCGCTCCGGTACGACTTTTTCCCGGCGGGTGTGGAGAACTTTTTGATCTTCTTCCCAAATCCGCTGGACCTCGTTCAGGTTAGGATTAAGATCTGCATCCGTTTTGCCTAGCAAATACTCCACCGTAGTGCCATACATATCCGCCAGGGTCTGGTTGACCAGGGTAAAGCGACCGTGGGAGTCACGCGCAAAGATCAAGTTGGGGTTAATATCGAGCACCTGCCGCAGAAATAGCCGTTGTTGCTCCAGCGCCGCCTCGGCCTGCTTACGCCCGGTAATGTCGGTTGTGATACTACCAACTGCCGCGATACCCCAGTGCGGATCGAAGAGCGGAAAGGAGATCGACAGATAGTTGCGGGGCTCGCCCTGAATGACAAGTGTGATCTCAACTTCAACCGGCTGACCGGTGGTGAAAGCCTGCTGATTAGACCCGCGCCATGCAGCGACCGTTTCCGGCGGAAAGAAGTCACTATCGGCCTTGCCGATAATCTGCTCCGGTTCGTGTTGCAGCAGGGCAGCCGTCTGGTGATTGACCAGCAGGAAGCGTCCCTGGAGATCATTCACATACATAGCCGAAGGTGAGTGGTCAAGGAAACTTTGCAACATTGCCCGGCTATGATGTAACTCCTCCTCCAGGCGTTTGCGCTCAGTGATATCGCGGATGACTGAGAGCATGGCGACGCGCTGCCCATCCTGCACCAGAAAATCGCCATGCGTTTCCACAATCAACATCGTTCCATTGGCATGCCGCACAACACTTTCAAAGCGTTGATTGACGGCAGGACTATGAAATATCCGGCGATAGACTTCCGCCACCTGTGCCCGCTCTTCTACCGGGAAGATGATGGCAAAGGTATGCCCAATCACTTCGTCAGCCATATAGCCGTAGAGTTCAAAATATGATGGGTTGGCGAGCAGGACAGTGCCTTCAGCATCAGACAGGACCATCGCATCCGTCGCCGTCTCCCAGACGGCGCGAAACCGGGCTTCACTCTCGCGCAATGCTTCTTCGATCTGTTTGCGCTCGGTGATATCCGTCACCATAATCAGGCCACCCTGGTAGTAGCTGACATGGTTCGATAGCGGGCTGGTATTGAGCAGCACCCAGATTTGGGCACCGTCTTGGCGCTGCAGTTGCGCTTCATACTGTTCGGTATGACCCTGGCGCAACTGGGCCAGCATTGCGGCGGTATGCACCTGGTCTTCCCGATCAAAAAAAGCAAACACTGATTTGCCGATCAGCATGTCGGGTGTGTAGCCAACCATATCGGCAAACTTACGATTGACAAAGCTGGTTTTATTGTCGGCATCAATCAGCCAGATACCCTCTTCCGCCGTTTCGACAATCTGGCGATAGCGGGCTTCACTCTGACGCAACGCCCGCTCGATCTGTTTCCGCTCAGTAATGTCGTGAATAATAGAGAAGATCAGCATGCGCCCCTGGACTTCAACCGGGCTGGAATAGACTTCAACATCGCGGACTTCACCGGAGGCCAGTCGGTGCTGAGAGAAAATAGAGATATGCTGATTCGTTAATATGTTCTGTATCTCCGCGCGCACCTGCTCCGGCGGAAGCAGACTAATATCATAGATCGACATACGGCGCAGTTCATCCGGGGAATAACCGTAGAAGCTACTGGCCGAGAGATTGGCATCTTCAATTGCGCCGATATCGGGATCGATCAGTAGTTTAATGGCCCGGTTGGTTTCAAACATGGCACGATACAGCGCTTCCTGCTGGCGCAGGGCTACCTCGGCCTGCTTGTCGGTGGTGACATCAATCGTTACCCCATGCAAGCGCCGGTGACGCGCATTAGAGCGTTCCAGTAGAATATCATCACACAGCCAGCGGATCGTGCCGTCAGCATGGCGGATGCGATAGTCAAACACCTCACTGCTGCTCTGCCCGGTAATCAGCCGGTCAAACGCCAGGCGGCGCTGCACGACATCAGCGGGATGGGTGATATCCAGCCAGCGGGCGGAGTTGCCCAGGAAGAAGGACGGCGGATAGCCGGTCAGCGTCTCAACCACAGGCGAGAGAAAGACCTCGCCAATATGCCCCTGCGCATCAACCTGGGAACTCCAGAGGCAGGCCGAGACCGACGTCAGCACTCGTTGCAGTTCGGCATAGATCTGCTGCCGGGCCTGCTCTGCCGCTTTGCGTTCGGTGATATCGACATAGGCCATCTGGACTGCCGGTCTGCCGCGATACTCAATCCGCGACGCAAAGACCTCTGCCCAGCGCACGGCACCATCCTTATGAAAAAACCGGAATTCATAGTTCGGTGGGATTGCCTGGTCCGTCAGACAGGCATACATGTGCTCAAGCATCCTGACGCGGTCTTCCGGATGCAACACCGCCTGTAATTCTTCCACCGTCAGCGTAAGTAGTTCTTCGCTGGTATAGCCGGTAATGGCGCTGGTTGCCGGGTTGACAAAGACAATCCGATCATCCTGGTAGATCAGCAGGGCCTGCAGCGAATGCTCAACCAGCACACGGTAGGACTCTTCGGCCTGCTTACGCTCGGTGACATCAATACCCACACCCCAGCGCGCCCAACCCGGAATGGGGCATTCGTCAGCAAGGCTGGTCCAGGCAATAACGCGGGTATCACCACCTTTTGTCGGGGTTGGCAATTCTAGATTGTGGTAGTTCTCTACCGGCTGAACCATTTTTGTCACAATGTCTTGAGCGTACATGTCCCCCAGGAGCAGCGGCATGGCGTCAGGATTGCCGATCATCTCATCGGCACGATACCCGGTCACAGCTTCACAGGCTTCATTCCAGAAGACAATATTGCTATCACTATCCACCGCAACAATCATTACAGGCATCTTCTGCACCATCAGGCGAAACCGGGCTTCGGTGATACGTAGCGCTTCGGCCGTCTGCATCTGCTCGGTGACATCACGCCCAATCCCACCGACCGCCTGTACCTGTCCGTCGGCATCGGTGATAAGAAAGATTGTCGCCTGTATTTTGAGAATGTCACCGCGTTGGGTTTTTTGATGAATGACTCCGCGCCAGAATCCAGACTGGTTGATAATACTCCCGATCTGCGCCAGTACGTTCGGCTCTTCGGCATAGATTGCATCTACCTGCATACCAGTCAGCGCATCGCCATACCCCATCATTGCACATGCTGCCGAATTAGCATACCTGATAACTCGTTCGGGACTCATAATGACAATATTGTCTGGCGCATGTTCAACCAGAGCCTTATACATCGTAAGCTCTGCCCGGCAGTCGGCCAACTGCCGTTCATATGTGGCAGTCTGCGCCTGCATTGTCCGGATCGTCTGATCAAGTTCGGTTATGCGCTGCTGCAGGCGTGCATTCTCGGCCTGTAGTACTTCATTGGGAACTGAACTGTCTGTCATAACTCTCTGCTCCTCGCCTGCCTACTGGTATCAGTCGAGTAACTGTCGCCACAAGTATATATTGGTTTCATTCAAGATTTCTCTACCAGTAGCACTATGTTATACTACCGCATACTATAACAGAATAGTGTTACCAGAGAAGTAGCTACAAACGTCTGGATAGCAAAACATAAAGACGGCGACTGCATATACAGTCGCCGTCTTCATTGCAGACATTTTATCCTATTTCAGACAACCTTCTGCTACCGTTTGCGTGTCTTCTTTCTTGTTCGACTAGCCCCCCAGAGCCGCAATGATCGACTGTCGAGCCAGCGCGACAATCGGCGATGGAATCAGGCCAAACAGCATTACGCCAACCGCAGACACCCCGATTCCGATCGACAACCCGCGATAGAGGAGCGGCTGTACTTCGCGCACCGGCTCGTGCATAAACATTCGCACTACGATACGTAGATAGAAGAAGGCCGCAATGGCGCTGGTGATCACCGCGATCAGCACCAACCATCCCAGGCCACTCTCCCAGGCGGCGGTAAAGACATAAAACTTACCGACGAAACCGGCGGTTGGCGGCACGCCCGCCAGCGAGATCATGAATACCGCCATAGCCACCGCCAGCATGCCCTGCCGCTTCCAGAGGCCGTTGAAGTCATTAATGCTCCAGGCCGACTCACCCCGTTGCTCTAGCGCAATGACTACAGCAAAGGCACCCAGGTTCGTCAGCGCGTAGGCCAGCAGGTAGTAGAGAAACCCCTGCGTGCCCCGCTCACTTACCGACATAATCCCCAGCAGAATGTAGCCGGCATGGCCGATGCTGCTGTAGGCCAGCATGCGCTTAACATTGTTCTGCACCAGCGCGGCGACATTGCCCCAGATCATCGTCAGGGCCGCCATCATCCAGAGGATAGGTGTCCAACTATCAGCGAGGGTTGGAACCGCAATCTCCAGGATACGGAGCAGTCCCGCCAGGGCCGCCCCCTTGGTGCCCACCGACATAAACGCCGCTACGGGCGTTGGCGATCCCTCGTACACATCCGGTGTCCACATATGGAACGGCACCAGCGCGACCTTGAAGCCAAACGCCACCAGGATCAATCCTATGCCCACCACCAGCAGGATCGGCATAACACCCGCTTCGAGTTCGGACATAAACAGACCAATCTCAAAGAGGTTCACGCTGCCGGTGGCCCCAAAGACCAGTGCAATACCATAGACGAAGAAGCCCGCCGCAAACGCCCCCAGCAGCAGATACTTCATCGCCGCCTCTTCCGAAGACAGGCGCGGGTAGGCAAACCCGGTCAGCACATAGAGCGTAATCGAGAGCAGTTCAATCGCCAGGAAGAGCACGATCAGATCGGTGCCCTGGGCCATCAGGATCATGCCACCCACGGCAAACAGGATCAGCGGGTAGAACTCCCCCTGCTCAATTCCCTGCCGGGGCAGGTAATCCAGCGAGATCGCAATCGCAATCGCGCCAATCAGCAGGAAGAGCCAGGTCAGGGTCAGCGCATAGTTATCGAGCACAACCATGCCCGGACTGCCCGGCGCACTGGTAAAGGTGGTCGCCGCTTTGCCCCAGAGCGGCAAGGCGATCAGCGCCGCCACGCCCAACCCTCCCAGTGCCAGATAGCCCGTAACCCGCTTGCGATCCCGGGGGATCACCAGCAGATCGACCAGCAGCAGCACACTGGCCCAGGCGAAAACCGTTAGCATCGGCGCAATCACGGTCAGGTCAATTTGAGGTATCTCGATCATAAATTTTAACGTCTAAGTTCTGAATAGGGAGATCTACGTCTGGAGTTACTCAACCCACACGATAGGACTCACAACCCAAAACTCACTAAACTATTGTCCGACGGCAACAAGCATGGACAGATTCTGCACCACATCAGCAATGCTGTTCTGCATGGCGGCGAAGAGCAGGTTCGGGAAGATCCCGATCAACACAATCGGAACGCTCAACAGCACCAGCGCGGCCAACTCCCGCCGGTTCAGGCCGGGCATCTCCGCATTGGCCGGATCTTTGACATCGCCCATAAAGGCGTCATTGAACATCCGCAGCAGGTAGACGGCTGCCAGCACCACGCCGGGCACGGCAAACAGCACAAACACCCAGCCCAGCACATTCGCCAGGTAGGCTCCCTGCATAATCGTAAACTCACCCACAAAGCCATTCAGCCCCGGCAGTCCGGCGGAGGACAGGATCACCAGCAGCGTCAGACCGCCATAGACCGGCATCACCTTCCAGAGGCCGTTAAAGGCGGCGAGTTCCCGGGTATGCCGCCGCTCGTAGATGATGCCTACAATCAGGAAGAGCGCCCCGGTGCTTAACCCATGGTTGATCATCTGGATCGTTGCGCCGCTGATGCCGATGGTATTGAGCGCAAAAATGCCCAGCACCACAAAACCCATATGGCTCACCGAGGAGTAAGCCACCAGCTTTTTCATATCGGTCTGGGCATAGGCCACCGCCGCACCATAGAGAATGCCGATCACTGCCAGGATACCGATGGCCGGCGCAGCCCAGTAGGATGCCTCCGGGAAGAGCGTCAGGTTGAAACGGATCAACCCATAGCTCCCCAGTTTGAGCAGCACCCCGGCCAGGATCACCGAGCCGGCTGTGGGTGCATCCACATGCGCATCGGGTAGCCAGGTGTGGAAGGGCCAGAGCGGCACCTTGATGGCAAAGGCGGCGAAGAACGCCCCAAACAGCGCCCGCTGCACCCCTGGATCTAGTTCAAGTGCCCCAGTGCGCAGGCTAACCAGAATATCTGAGAAGGCAAAGGTCGGCGCAACCGCGTTGCTATGCATAACGTAGAGCGCAATAATCGCCACTAACATAAACACCGACCCGGCGAAGGTGTAGAGAAAAAACTTCACCGCCGAGTAGAGCTTATTCCCCGTGCCCCAGATGCCGATCAGAAAAGCCATCGGAATCAGCGTAAACTCCCAGAAAAGATAGAACAGAAACAGATCCAGCGTTATAAAGACGCCCATCATCGCCGTTTCCAGCAGGAGCATCAGCACCAGAAAATAGCGCACCTGGGTATGGATCGAGTCCCAGGTGGTGAGCAGTGTCACCGGCACAATGAACGTGGTCAGCATGACCAACCAGAGGCTGACGCCATCGATTCCCAGATAATACTCAACACCCCAGGCCGGAATCCAGGCCATGCGATCCACAAACTGCATCACCGCCCCGCCCGCATCATAGTCAAAGGTTAAGGGCAGAATCAGCGAAACCACAAACGCCGCGACCGAGGCTCCCAGCGCTACCTGACGGTGTAGCAGTTCGCGCTCACGGGGCAGCACCAGCAACACAACGGCACCCAGTGCGGGTAGCCAGAGAACCAGCGAGAGAATGGAGAAACCAAGTTGATTAATATCGCTCATAGGGCTACCACCAGGTATCCAATAATCAGGATCACCCCCACCAGGAAGATAAACGCGTACGTACGCACATAGCCGGTTTGCAGGGAGCGCACGCCCGTCGCGGCCCGAGTCAGCACCCAACCGACGCCGTTGACAATACCGTCAATGCCCTCCGGATCGAAGACCCGCGCCAGGAAGTTGCTCAAACCGCGATAGCCGCGCACCACCGTGTTGTTGTAGAAATCGTCAAAGTACCAGGCTTCCTGAAAACCTTCCCAAAAGGCCCCCAGGTAGTGGTAGAGCGGATCTTGCGCCCCGACCTTCACCTTCGCGGCATTGGCGACATAGTACCACCAGCCACCCAGCGCAGCCAGCACCGCCAGAATGCCCGTCACCACCGCCAGCACGATGTTTAACTCAACGGCCTCTTCTGCCAGCACCGGCTCCAACCAGTGCCCCAACCAGTGCGTCCCCGGCAGGTTCATCACGCCGCCGACGAGCGCGCCGACCATCAAGACCATCAGCGGGATCGTCATAAACGAGCCGCTCTCATGCGCGTGGTAGCTCTTGTCCCGCTGCTCACCAAAGAAGACCAGCGCCACCTGCCGCCCCATGTAGAAGGCGGTCGCCAGTGATGTCGTCAGCAAGATAAAGAAGATAATAATATTGTTCGACCAGGCCGTAGCCAGAATCTCGTCCTTACTCCAGAACCCCGCCAGCGGGAAGACCCCGGCCAGCGCCGCCGCGCCAATCAGGAACGTCCAGAATGTCACCGGCATATCTTTGCGCAACCCGCCCATCTTGCGCATATCCTGGTTATCATGGGCCCCGTGAATCACCGAGCCGCTCCCCAGGAAGAGCAGCGCCTTGAAGATACCATGGGTCAACAGATGGAAAATCGCCACCGCATAAGCACCCATGCCTGCCGCCGCGACCATAAAGCCCAGTTGTGACACGGTTGAGTAGGCCAGAACACGCTTGATATCCCACTGCGCAATGGCCGCAGTTCCGGCAATCAGGGCAGTCAGCGCGCCGACCCAGGTCACCAGACCCAGCGTAAAACCGGAGAAGATCGGATGCGTCCGCGCGATCAGGTAGACACCGGCCGTCACCATCGTCGCCGCATGGATGAGCGCAGAGACGGGCGTCGGCCCGGCCATTGCATCGGGCAACCAGACGAATAGCGGAACCTGCGCCGACTTCCCGGTAACGCCAATCAGCAGCAGAAAGGAGATCGTCGTTGTCAGTAGGAAGGTATCACCGGGAATCGTTACGGTCGCCGCGCCAATCAACCCGGCATTCTCAACAAAGCCCTGGAGTATGGTTTCGCCCAGTTCAATATTAAAGAAGTTGAGCGATCCGAAATTGACAAAAATAGCCACCATCGCCAGCAGAATCGCCGCGTCACCCACGCGGTTGACAACAAACGCCTTGACCGCCGCCTTCGAGGGCACCAGTCCCGGCGGCACCCGGTTGCGATCAAACCAGTGGCCGATCAGCAGGAACGAACAGAGGCCGACCCCCTCCCATCCCAGGAAAAGCAGCAGCATATTATCTGCCATCACCAGGATGAGCATCATAAAGATGAAGAGATTAAGGTAGGCAAAAAAGCGCACCGGGCGCACATCGCCATGCATATAGCCAATCGAGTAGACGTGGATCAGACCACCCACGCCCGTCACCAACAGCGTCATCACCCCGGTAAGCGGATCAAACATGAGCCCGAAGGGCACCCGGAAATCCCCCGTACTGATCCAACTCCAGAGGACAACATCGACCATACGCTCCTCTGCCGGCAGTGTACCAAGCTGCAGGAACGCCAGCAGCGCAAACAGGAAGGCGGCTCCGACCACACCCGAGGCAACATAGCCCGCATCGCGCTCACGTTTGATCGCAAATACGTTGACCAGAAACCCGACGAGCGGCAGGAGTGGAATAATCCAGATGAAGTTCAGCATTTGTCCATGTCCTTAAACAATCTGTGTATTGTCTGAACCTGGCAGTTTCCAATAAACAACATACCGAACAGGGTGTACAGTGTATCCCGTCACCCCTTCAACGTGCTGACCTCGTCCACATCAGTCGTACGTCGGGTACGAAAAATAGCGACCAGCAGCGCCAGACCGACGGCCACCTCGGCCGCGGCCACCGAGATCACAAAGAACACCAGCACCTGTCCATTGATATTTACTTGCTGACGGGCAAACGCCACCAGCGCCAGGTTCGCGGCATTGAGCATCAACTCCACCGACATAAACAACACAATCGCGTTGCGCCGGATCAGTGGTCCCAGCGCGCCGATAGTAAACAGGATTGCGCTCAACAGGACATAGTAGCTTGTTGGCACCATAAGAGACAACTCCGTCTTTCAGAACAGCTTCACTGCTTTACCGTTGCGCCCGCTCACGCTGGTTCAACACCACCACTCCGATAATCGCCACCAGCAGAATAATGCCCGTAATCTGGAACGGCAGGAGAAAAGTAGTAAAGAGCGCCTCACCAATCTTCTGGGGTGCGCCAAATGTCTCAACACCGGGCGGAATCTCAGCCGGTTGCGCACCCAGCGCGCTACGCACAAAAATGATGGCTGTCTCGATCAGGAGCAAAATTGCCAGGCCCGCCGCCACCGGACGTTGCCAGGCGATGCGGTCACGCTCCTCCTCAGAACGTTCCGCACCCAGCAGCATCACCACAAAGAGGAACAGCACCATAATCGCGCCCGCGTAGATCGACAGTTGGATCACGAAGAGGAACGGCGCACGCAGCAGCAGGTAAAGAATCGCCACCGCGCCGAAGTTGAGGAGCAAAAAGAGAGCACTATGCACAGCGTTCCGGCTCACCAGCATCGCAACCCCACCAACCAGGGCAACAACCGCTGTGATCAAAAAAAGCAACAGTTCCATGGTCTCTCCTGAATTTCAGATACCATGATCAGAATGCGTACTGCGTAATATATCACACATTACGCAGTACGCTGACATGCTACGTCGCATGACGACAACCGTGTACGTTGTACAGTTACAACTTACAGACAGGGCTTACGCGGTGGGCGTACAAATTGGACATGTGCTCCCACAACGGCAGTCTTCGCCTGCGGCAGCACGGTACTTTATTTTCTTGTTCACAAAAAAATTCACGCTGTGAATTTTTTTGTGAACAAGATCTGGTTTCTTCCGCCCTGCCGGAGGCGCTATCCTCCACCACATGTGGGATCACCTGATCCACGTCAGCACTGGTCGTTTCGCGGTGTTCGTTCATTTCGCGGCGTTCGTGGTCCAAACCCTCACCACGTAACTCCTGTCACATTACAGGACGTACACGGTGCGCGTCCAAACGGGACGTTTTATCCGATGACAGCCCGATTTACCTGCGGCAGCCTGGTACTGTTTTATCTGTTTCACGAAAATTTGGCACAATGTGCCAAATTTTCGTGAAACAGATCGAGAATCCTCCGCCCTGCCGGAGGCACTATCCATGGTCAACGCCAGGATCACATAACGCATAGGAGCACTGGTCGTTTCGCGTTTTTCGTTCATTTCGTGGCGTTCGTGGTCCAAACTCCCACCATGTAACTCCTGTCACATTACACACATTACGCGGTTGCCATGCAAATCGGAGATTTCACCCGATGGCAGCCCGATTCGCCGCTACCGCAGGCGAAGACCGCTTTCATTTTGTCAAACGTGCAATTTGAACAGCCACCGCGTAACGCGTGCCACATTACAGATCGATTTTGGCAGGCGGGCTGGGAGTCCGGTTGCCCAGTTGCTCCAGCACCGGCGGGATCTCCCCGTGGCCCTGATCAGGGGGAACGAGCAGCATTTCTTTGGTATAAATCGAGGTTTCGCGGTCATAGAATGACAGCTCGTACTGATGCTCCAGCACAATCGCGTTGGTCGGGCAGGCATCCTCGCAGTAGCCGCAGAAGATGCAGCGTAGCATATTAATCTCGTAGGTAGCGGCGTAACGCTCACCCGGCGAGGTCGGCTGGTCAGGTTTATTCTCCGCCGGCACGACCAGGATCGCATCGGCAGGACATGCCGCCGAGCAGAGCGAACAGCCGATGCAGCGCTCCTGCCCATTGGCAAAGCGCTTGAGCTCGTGGCGTCCCCGGAAACGCTCCCGCACCGGTCGCTTAACATCCGGGTATTGCACCGTCACCGGCTGCTCAAACATATAACGCAGGGTTGTGCGCAGCCCCTTAAACAACTCTCCGATCATGAATACTCCTCACTTAAAGTACACGCGTTACGCGGTCGGTTCCAAACCAGGTATTTACATAGATGAACGGCTCGATCCGCCTCCGGCAGGACGTACCACGCTGCCACAGGCAATTCCGGCTTTCAGGTCTGGATCAAACTGGAACAGTTGCACCGCGTACGTCGTGCCTCTTATCTTACCCTATACCGACTTACTCTCAGACTGGGATACCGCCGGGGGCTCAAACCGGGCAAAATCGACCGGCGAGGTTGGTATCGCCGGTCCACCCAGGCGCGATACACCATACAACATGCCAAGCCCCAACACAAACAGCAGAACACCCTCAACCCAGCGGCTATCACCCGGAACAATCACAATCACAATCGCCGTCACGACCACATTCGCCAGGCCAAGCGGCAGCAGCCACTTCCAGCCCAGGTCCATCAGCTTATCGTAGCGAATCCGCGGCCAGGAGGCGCGAATCCAGACGGACATAAACAGGAACAGCGCCACCTTACCCAGGAACGAGAGCAGCGAGAGAATCCCGATCAGGAAGGTTGCCAACCCGGTGCCCGTCGCTTCTTCGATAATTCCGCCCAGTGTCAACAGGCCGGGGAAGCGCCAGCCGCCAAAGAAGAGTGTTACGGCAATCGCGCTGACGGCAATCAGCTTGATATACTCCGCCATAAAAAAGAGCGCAAACTTCATCGAGCCATACTCGACATTATAGCCGCCGGCCAGCTCCTGTTCGGCCTCCACCAGGTCAAAGGGCGCGCGTACTACCTCAGCCGTAGCGCTGATCATAAAAACTATCCAGGCCAGGAACTGTGGTAGAATCGCCCAGAGCCCACCCTGAAAATAGACAATCTCACGCATGCTAAACGTACCGGCCCACATCACCGCGCTCAGCACCGCCAGGCCCAGCGCCAGTTCATACGAGATCAGTTGCGCCGACGAGCGGATACCGCCCAGCATCGAATATTTGTTGTTGCTGGACCAGCCCGCCAGAGTAATGCCATAAACCCCGATAGAGGTCACGGCCAGCAGATAGAGCACGCCGACATTTGTATCGGCAATCTGAAAGAAGTTGCTCAAGTTATCGCCGGGATTCGCCACAAAACAGGCCTCGTAGCTACCCGCGATATTCCAGCAACCCAGCGGAATCACCGCCCAGATAATAATCGCCGGAACCATCGCCAGCGCCGGAGCCAGCAGGTAAACGCGCTTATCAGCGGCAACCGGCGTAAAGTCTTCTTTGAAGAAGAGCTTGATCGCGTCGGCAATCGGTTGCAACAGACCGGCCGGGCCGGCCCGATTAGGTCCAACCCGGTTTTGCAACCGCGCCAGCACCCGCCGTTCAAACCAGGTCAGGTAGGCAAAACCGGTTGTCACGGCAAGCGCTACCACAACACACTGGACGATCAGGATCAGGAATTGCAGAATGCCCATAGTTCACCCATCATCAACAAGCAAGGAGAACTGCGCAGGCAGGCCCAATGAACCGGAAAGTTTACTCCTCTCTGTTCTGTGCGCCTGCCGGCCGTTCTTAAACTTTATACCTTACTAACCGCCACATGCGTGCGTGGCCCGGTCTGCAACACCGAGAGCGGTGCTTCCGGCAGATGCGCCGGGATGACCACACTGCCCTCCGGCAGATCGCCCACGACCCGCGCCGGCAGTTCCAGCGCGCCGGCAGACGAGGCAACCTGCACCCGCTCCCCGGCAGTGATGTCCAGGCGCTCAGCATCGCTGCTGTTGATGGCAACATATGCCGCCGGGACATGCGTTTGCAGCAGCGAATTCTGCATCAGCCGATCACCATCGTAGAGCAACTGCTGGATCATCAGCACGAAGGGGTAGCGCTCATCGGCCATGATCGCCTCAATCGGCTGAGGTTTCAGCGCGAAGCCGGCCTGCGACTGCTCGATCATGGCCGGGTACTGCAACCCGATCCCCTCGGTATTCTCATAGTTAGTGCCGTCGTAGTAGATCGCCTCGTTCGTTTGCCGCCCCCAGACGCCGACCCGCCCCGTCTGCGCCAGACTGCCATGCGTAATGCCCGCGTAGCCCGGGACATACTCGGCAATATCCATTGCCACATCACTCACGGTGAAGTAATTCCAGGCAAACCCGCGCGTCTGCGTATTCACCATCGCCAGCGCCTGTGCCACACCCTGAATAATCATCCAGTCGGCGCGGCATTCCCCCGGAGCCGGACGCGCCTGCCGGGCGCGTTGCACCCGTCGCTCGGCATTCACATAAGTGCCGTCGCGCTCAGCAAAGGAGGCCGCCGGCAGCACCACATCGGCCACCTGCGCCGTCGCCGTCATAAACATATCCTGCACCACCAGGAAATCGAGCGCCTCCAGCGCCGCCCGACTGGCGGGATAGTCCGTGGCGGGATCAAGCCCCATCACATACATTCCGCGCACGCGGCCCTCAGAAGCCGCGCCCCAGAGTTCGCGGGCACTCAGGCCCGGCTCGGACAACGGCGAGTAGCCGGGACCATAATCCGGGCGCACGCCCATATCGAGCGCGCCACGCGAGTTACCCCAGGGCAGCAGCGCAATCAGGCCATTGTTTGCCCGCCCGATCTTCCCGGTCAGCGCCGCCAGATTGCCCAGATCCTGCGTGAGAGCCGGGCCAACCGTCAGCGCCGCCGCGCCATAGACAATAATTCCATTCTCGGCATCGACAAAGCTCTGTGCAATCGCGCGGATATCATCTTCGGCAACACCCGCAGCCTCAGCCATCTGTCCAACCGTGACCCCGTGCAGTATGGATTGCAGTTCGCCGAACTCCGTCACCTGCGCCGACTTCGGCTGGTCGCCAATCAGATCCAGGACGGCAAGCAGCAACCCCTGTGCCACATGGCGCTCATTGTTGGGATGATACTGCAGGCAACGTGTGGCGAAGCGGTCCAGTTTGGTAGGCCGCGCATTTGCCACAACCAGATCACCCCCACGCTCGGCGATACCACGCAAGCGCAGCAGGGCAACCGGCGCTTCCTCTTCCGGGTCTGCGCCAAACACCAGCACCGTAGTGCCCTGGCCCAACTCCATCAGATTGGTGCCCACGCCAACACCCAGTTCGGCCCCAATATTATCGTCGGGCGGCTCGCCGGGCGCGCCGACGCGATGATCCAGGTTGTGGCTCTGCAACACCTCACGGAAGAGCCGCTGGAAGGCATACAGATCCTCATTTGCCAACCGCTCCCCGGCCAACCCGGCCAGCGCTTCCCCCCCGGCTTCCTGCTGGATTGCGGTAAACTTCTCCGCCACTACCCGCAGCGCCTCGTCCCAACCGACCGGCACCAACTGGTTGCCCATCCGGATCAGCGGCGTTGTCAGGCGTTCCTGGCTCTCGACAAAATGCTGCGCAAAGCGGCCCTTGTCACAGATCCAGATATCGTTGACTTCGCCATTCTCGCGCGGCATGACGCGCATGATTTTATCATGGCGCATATCCAACGAGATATTACAGCCGACCGGACAGTGCGTACAGATCGACGGCTTAGATTGAACTTCCCAGGCGCGCGCCTTGAAGCGAAAGTCCGCTGTTGTCAGCGCCCCAACCGGGCAGATATCGGTGGTGTTCCCGCTGAACTTACTATCGAAGGGCGGATCACTCTTGCTGATAATGTGCCAACTGCGGCCCCGGCTGGAGTAGCCCAGCACCGAATCACCGGCAATCTCATCCTGGTAGCGCACACAACGCCCACATAGAATGCAGCGCTCGCGGTCCAGCAGGATCAGGTCGCCCAGCGGAAACGGTTTCTCAAAGTGGATTTTATCCTCGTAGTCGAAGCGGCTGTTACCCGGCCCCCAGTTCATGGTCAGATTTTGCAGCGGGCACTCACCACCTTTGTCACACACCGGGCAGTCCAGCGGATGGGAGGTCAGCAGGAACTCCAGCACACCCCGCTGGGCATACTGCACCTCCTCGGTAGTGGTCAAAACCACCATACCCTCGCTGACCGGTGTCGTGCAGCCCGTCATCAGCTTGGGCATCATCGCAATCACCGGCCGGCCCGCCTCGTCCTTCTCGATCTCTCCGGTCGTCCGGTCCTTCTTGGGCGTGCCGACCGCTACCAGGCACATACGACACATGCCGACCGCCTTCATGCGGGGATGATAGCAGAAGACCGGAATCGCCACCCCGGCCTCGCGGGCGGCATCGACGACGTTAGTTCCGGGTGGCACGGCGATAGGGATGCCATCGATTGTCAGATTAATTTTATCCGTCATTATCTCCCTCTCTAGAGATAATCTTGCTAAATTTCAAAGAAGCGGTCAATCACACAGGCAAAACCGGGCAGAAGTGGTGAAATCAGTTCATCACCTGATAGGAGTGTCTGCACCAGCCGTAACTCAGCCTGCTGCCGTCGATAGACTTCCAGCCGCGTGGTGCGCCAGTCAGCAATCCAATACTCGCACACACCCTGACGCGAATAAAGCCGCCGCTTGGCTTCACGGTCGCGCTGTTCATTCTGCATACCCGGCGAGAGCACCTCCACCACCAGATCCGGTGATCCATGCAGTTTGCCATCCTCACCCAGGACGGTTGCCAGACGTTCACGGTTGATCCAGACAATATCCGGCGCGACAGCTTCATCGTCAGTGTAAATAACCCCAGGTGCTTCGAGTGTTAATCCCTTACCGCTGCTCCGGCTCCAGATCACCAGTTCTGCGGCAATATTGGTACAGGTCGTTTGATGATGCCAGTGTGGTTGTTTTGACACATACAACGCCCCATCAATGATCTCATAAAGATTACCATTCTCAGGGAGTGCTTCCAGATCGGCAACAGTCCAGCGTAGCGAACTGGTCATATGCGTCGCTCCTCGGCCGGCAGGCGCTTAGGCTCCGGTCAATTCGATCTTGTGCTTACTGCCGTTGGCGCGGACCAGCGTCTCAAACTCCTCCGGGAAGAGCGCCATCGCGCTCTTGATCGGCATCACGGCACTCTCGCCGAGTAGACAGAGACAATTGCCGGCGATCTGCTTGTAGATATCGTGCAGGACGGGAATATCGTCCGGCTGCGGCCGGCCCTGCTCGATCATACGCTCAAGCACATGCACCAGCCAGTAGGTGCCCTCGCGGCAGGGCGTACACTTGCCGCAACTCTCATGCTTGAAGAACTCGTCAAACTTGTAGGCCACATGCGGCGCGCTCACCGTATCATTCAGCACAATCACCCCACCGGAGCCGAGCATGGTCCCGGCGGCAGCCAGCGACTCATAGTCCAGCGGCACATCCAGTTGATCACCCGTCATCCAGGGGGCCGAAGCACCGCCGGGCACGACAATCTTGACCGGGCGATCTTCGCGCATACCGCCGCCATATGCGGGGTTATAGATCAACTCGCGCAGCGTTACCCCAAACGGCAACTCATAGTTGCCGGGCTTATTCACATGCCCGCAGAGCGAGAACGCCTTGGTGCCGGGACTCTTCTCGGTACCGAAGCTGCGGTACCAGTCCACGCCCTTCTGCACAATAGGCGGCACATTCATCAGCGTCTCAACATTGTTGATAATCGTTGGCTTGGCGTAGAAACCCTCGACTGCCGGGAAGGGCGGCTTGAGGCGCGGCTGACCGATCTTGCCCTCTAACGACTCCATCAGCGCCGTCTCTTCGCCGCAGATGTAGGCACCCGCCCCGCGATGCACATAGATATCCAGGTCAAAACCACTGTCCAGGATATTCTTACCCACAAAGCCGGACGCATAGGCCTGCGCCACCGCATGCTCCAGCGTGCGTGATGCCGTTGCAAACTCGCCCCGGGCATAGATATACGCGGTATGGCACTCTATCGCGTAGGACGAGATAATGATCCCCTCGATTAACTGGTGCGGATTACGATCAATAATCTGATGATTATTAAATGTTCCCGGCTCACTCTCATCACAGTTGCATAGCAGGTAGCGTGGGTAGACACCCTTCGGCAGAAAGCCCCACTTCACGCCGGTGGGGAACCCCGCGCCACCGCGCCCACGCAGACCGGCGTCCCGCACCATGGTCACAATATCCGCCGGTGACTTCTGTGTGAGCGCCATACGCAACGCCTGGTAACCGCCATGCTGCTGGTAGACCTCGAAGTCGGCAATGTCCGGTATCTCGATATCACGCAGGACAATATGTTCTTTCAAAAGCGACATAGCTTCTATCCGTTTCTAGGCTGTAACCACCCACAAGCGCTTACGGGCGTACCTCGTCGGACTCGTCGGGGCGGGTTGCCTGAGACCCATCCTCCGATTGCTGCTCCACCGCCTCAGCCGATTCGTCTTCTGGCGGCTCCTGCTGGGGTGTCTGTGCCGGAACTGCGCCCGCATCTTTTTCCGGATCGGGTTGCGTGCCGGCGGAGGACCGATCGGGCGACGGCTCAATCGGCGCTTCCTGCTCGGCCCGGGCCTCGGCGCGGGCTTTTTCAGGCTCAGCCGGTGCGCCGGCGGCCGCCTGCGCGCCGGTCTTCTGTGCTTCCGACGATGCAGTGGTCGGCGGATCGGGCGGCTGCCCGGGGATCGCTCCAAGGTGGCGCTCCAGCAAGTGCAGCATTCCGTCAGCGGTAAACTCGTAATCTTCCGCCGCATGTCCGGCAATACTGAGCCGTTCGCCGCGCTCCGTCCGCGCCCGCAGTTCATTCAGCAGCGCGTCCACCCGCTCCGGCGTCACATTGTAGACATACTCGAGATTGGCCTGCAACAGCGGGGCTTTATCGCAGGCGGCCAGGCACTTGACCCGCTGCAGCGTAAACATGCCGTCCTGAGTTGTGCCTTCCTCGCGGATGTTGAGCTTCTGCTTGAGCGCCGCGATCAACTCTTCCGCGCCCAGATAGCAGCAGGGCACATCATCGCACACCTGCAACATCCACTTCCCGACCGGCCGATCATAGAACAGCGTATAAAACCCCACGATTTCAAATACATCGGTGTAGGGCATGTGCAGAATCTCGGCAACCTCGCGGATTGCATCCCGACTCAGGTAACCGTACGCCTCCTGCGCGATATACAGCAGCGGCAACACTGCGCTGGTTGGACTGGGATAGCGCGCGACAATCGCTTTGATCTCGGCTGCATGTGTTTCTTTTATCATAAAATTTAAGAACCGAAAACCGAGAACCGAAAACCGGGAACCATTCCGTAGTTCTGATTTCGCGGTTCTCAATTCTCCCTAACGATCGACTTCGCCCAGTATCGGGTCTACGCTTGCAATCAGCGCCACCAGATCGGCAATCATGTGACCACGGGCCATATGCGGCAAAGATTGCAAGTTGATAAAGGAAGGCGGACGGAAATGGACGCGATAGGGTTTGGGACCGCCATCACTCACGATGTAGGTTCCCAGGATACCGCGTGGCGACTCAATCGCGGCATAAGCATCGCCCTGGGGCACCTTAAAGCCCTCCGTCCAGAGCTTAAAGTGATGGATGAGCGACTCCATGCTGTGGGTAATCTCACTCTTGGGTGGCGGTGCAACCTTGCGGTCGCTGGTCATGTATGGCCCCGGTCCCATCTCACTCAGGCGCTGGTGGGCCTGCTGCGCAATCCGCAGGCTCTGGCGCATCTCGGCCATCCGCACGCGATAGCGATCATAGTTATCGCCATTGTACCCCACCGGAACTTCAAAGTCATACGTTTCATAGCCACAGTAAGGCATCGTCTTGCGCAGATCCCAGGTCACGCCGGACGCACGCAGATTGCCGCCGGTCAACCCCAGGGCAATCGCTTCATCGGCTGTAATCTTCCCGACACCCACAGAACGATCCAGCCAGAGTGGGTTTTTCGTCAGCAGATCTTCATACTCATCAATCCGGCTGGACATACTACGAATAAACTGCTGCACTGTCGGCAAAAACTCTGAGGGGAGATCATAGGCCAGGCCACCAACGCGGAAGTAACTGGTCATCATGCGCGCGCCACTGACCAGTTCAAAAATATCGAGGATCTGCTCGCGTTCCCGGAACGCATAGAGGAACACACTCATCGCGGCCAGGTCCAACGCATGCGTGCCCAACCAGACCAGGTGCGAGTTGATACGGGTCAACTCGGCCAGCAACACGCGCACCGTCTGCACGCGCACCGGAATTTCACAATCGAGCAGTTTTTCGACGGCCATGACATAGCTCAGGTTATTGGAGAGCGGTGCCAGATAATCCGTCCGGTCAGTCAGAACGACCGCCTTCTGGTAAGTCTTGCTCTCCATATTTTTCTCAATACCGGTATGAAGATAGCCCACATCGGGAGCCACATTCACCACAATCTCGCCATCAAGCTCCACAACCAGGCGCAACACGCCGTGGGTACTGGGGTGATGCGGCCCCATATTGAGCACCATGGTCTCTCTGGTGCCGGAGCGAGCAGGCCCGGTAATTTCAACTGGGGACGGTACGGTTACTGTCGTCATGCACGATTCTCCATCGAATGACCGACGACACGAGCACAGGCAAGATGGACGCGAGGAGATAAATCAGGCATTGGACTATGCAACGTTGTCAAGATGTTCTGGCGAGCGCCTCACGCCTCCATCACCCCCAACTCCTCTCTGTCGTGAGCAGGTCGGTCATTCCTTCGCAAAATGCTTCTGCGCGTAGATCTGATCCTGATTAAACGTAAAGGCGACCTCTTCATAGCCCAGCGGCACATCTTTGCGCTGCGGATGCCCTTCCCAATCTTCGGGCATCAGAATGCGCTGCAGTGACGGATGTCCACTAAAGACAATCCCGAACATATCATACGCCTCGCGCTCCTGCCAGTTCGCCGTGGGCCACATCGCGGTCAGGGACGGCACCGTTGGATCATTTTCCGGCACACCCACCTTCAGGCAGACCCGATGTTGGTACTCAAATGAGAGCAGATGGTAGACCACCTCGAAGCGCGGCTCGCGCCCCAGATAATCCACACCACACAGATTCTCCAGAAAGATGTAGCGCAACTCCGGTGTATCCCGCAGGAACCGGGCGACCTCAAGCAACTGCTCACGCGGCACCATGATCCGCAGAGTACCCCGAAACTCGTTCGTCTGGATCTGCGGAAACGCCGCCGGCAGATGTTGTCTTACCGTTGCATTGTCCATAAGAATCATTCAGGGCAAAAGGACCGATGTCAGAACGCAGGTATGCTGCAACTCAGACGGGCCACCCTTTTGCCCTACTCCTCTTCAACCCCTGATACGCTCTTACGCCGCGATCGACGTACCCCGACTACACCCTGCCGAACTACGACTTCTCGTCAGGCATGCTCACCTGGATCAGATTGGCACGCATGACCCGGATCGGCTTGTCCTGCTCCTCCGTACCGATAACCTTTTCGCGCTTCACCTTCTCGTGCAACATCATAATGCCGTCGATCAGCGCCTCGGGCCGCGGCGGGCAGCCGGCAACATAGACATCCACAGGGACAATTTCATCAACCCCCTGCACAATCGCATAGTTATTATAAACACCGCCGCAGGAAGCGCAGTCGCCCATGGCAATCACCCATTTGGGATCGGTCATCTGATCGTAGAGGTGCCGTACCACCGGCGCCATCTTGCGCGACACGCGCCCGGCGACGATCATCAAGTCGGACTGGCGCGGTGATGGGCGATTCAACTCCATACCAAAGCGGGAGAGATCATAATTACTGGCCTGGGCGCTCATCATCTCAATTGCGCAGCAGGCCAACCCAAACAGGAGCGGCCACATGGCGTTGGTCCGGCCCCAGTTGACCGCCATCTCCAGATTTGTCGTCACCACACCCATATCCGCAGCTTTTTGTTCTATTCCCATCGCAAGGCACCTCGCTTCCACTCATAGATAAATCCGATAAGCAGCACCAGCAGAAAGACCCCCATCACACCGAGACCGTACAGACCCAGGTTGCGAAAGACGAGGGCGTACGGAAAGAGGAAGATCACCTCGATGTCAAAAATAATAAACAGCATCGCAACGATATAAAACTTGACACCGAAGCGGCGCTGTGCCTGACCGATCGGGTCCATCCCCGACTCATAGGGCATCATCTTCCGCGCTGACGGCTTACTCGGCCCCAGGAGCGAAGACAGCACGATCACGAAGGCGGCGATGGCAACAGCGATCAGGAAGAGGACTAGTATCGGCAAATAGTCCACAAGCATGATGGGCATCCCCCAGATTCATTTGCTAATGATAATCTGTCTAAATTATACCGAGATCGGCATTTGTGTCAAAGTATGGCGCATTGTAGCGCTGTGTATCAAGCGGTGGTTTGCCGCACCCCAACGCTGAATAGATCATGTGTTCGGGTGATCCCGCGTAGCCCCGAATACCCCCTCTCAGGTGTAGACATGTTGTGGTAGGAACGCGCAGAAGCGCGTCCGCAACCCGTCCCGATGCGGGAAAGACTTTTCTCGAGCGGCGGTCGCTGCCACGCGAACCAACCGCATTCCAATGCGATCCGGCGAAAAAGTCTACACTTGAGAGCCGGATACCCCGCCGTTCAACGCTGCATATGGAGATCGCGTACAACGCCTGCGAGCGCCGCCGACGGCACCATCCCAGCGTGTTGCCGCCGCACTATTAGGAAAGGAGCCGGAAAAACTCGGCAGCGTCAACGTGAACATCCGGGTGATCGGGTGATCGTGCGGGTCGTCGCGTACCCTTTGCAGGGCTGCCCGAATCTGCTCCGCTGCCACATGCCGTTTCGCCGGATGATAGGTGGTGAAGCTGCAGTGGCCGTCGCGCAGCAGGTTACCGTTGGCGTCGTAGTGCCGGCCGATGACCTGATTGGCGGCATTGTAGCTGCGCGCCGGGAGCGCCCCGGGCATACGGAATGGCATGCCCCGGTATGTTCAGACTGGCAAGGACTGATGGTATAATCAGAGCTAACAGCGACAGATCTCGAAAGTTAGGGAGACGTTCATGACTGCCACGCATTATACAGTGCCGGACGGTGAGCCCATCACGATTCAGGATGGGCGGCTTCATGTGCCTGACATTCCCATTGTGCCTTTTGTTGAGGGTGACGGCACCGGGCCGGATATCTGGCGCGCCGGCGTGCGCGTGTTTGACGCGGCCGTGGCCAAAGCGTACGGCGACAAACGCAAGTTGATGTGGATGGAAGTGCTGGCCGGGGAGAAAGCCTTCCGCGAAACCGGCTCCTGGCTGCCGGACGAAACGGTTGCCGCGTTTCAGCGATACCTGGTGGGGATCAAAGGACCGTTGACGACGCCAATTGGCGGTGGTATCCGCAGCCTGAATGTGGCGCTGCGCCAGTTGCTCGATCTGTATGTCTGTCTGCGCCCGGTACGCTACTTCCACGGTGTGCCGTCGCCGGTCAAGCGGCCGGATCTGGTCGATATGGTCATTTTCCGCGAGAACACCGAGGATATCTACAGCGGGGTTGAGTATCGCGCAGGCACGCCGGAAGCGCAGAAGGTGCTGGATTTTATTCAGCAGAACTTTCCGCAGGATTTTGAGAAGGTGCGTTTTGGCACCGCCGGAAGGGTACGCGAGTTTCAGCAGATGGCCGGCAAGGCGGAAAATGGTGAAGTTGAGGTGGGCATCGGGATCAAGCCCGTCAGCCGGGAGGGCACCGAGCGCCTGGTCGGTGCCGCTATTCAGTATGCGATTACGCATCAGCGCCGCAGCATTACGCTGGTCCACAAGGGGAACATCATGAAGTTCACCGAGGGCACCTTCCGCGACTGGGGCTATGAATTGGCAGAACGCGCGTTTGGGGATTATGTCTACACCTGGGCACAGTGGGAACGCGCGAAAGCCGAGCGCGGGGAGGCCGCCGCGAACGCCGAACAGAAAGCGGCGATTGAGTCGGGCAAGATCCTGGTGAAGGATACGATTACCGACATTATGCTCCAGCAGGTGCTGACCCGTCCGGAGGATTTTGATGTTATCGCCACACTCAACCTGAATGGCGACTATCTCAGCGATGCGCTGGCAGCCCAGGTCGGCGGAATCGGTATCGCTCCCGGCGGCAATATCAACTATATCACCGGCCACGCGATTTTTGAGGCGACCCACGGCACCGCGCCCAAGTATGCCAACCTCGACAAGGTGAACCCCAGCAGTGTCATTCTGAGTGGCGATCTCATGCTGCGCTACATGGGTTGGTCGGAGGCGGCTGACCTGATTATCAGCGCGATGGAACGCACGATTGACAGCAAGATTGTCACCTATGACTTTGCGCGCCAGATGAGCGGCGCACGCGAGGCCAGCACATCGGCCTTTGCCAATGCCTTGATCGAGAACATGGGTTAGGACGGCGGGTATTCACACAGGAGGCTTGATCAGGCGCAAAGCAACCGCGCCTGCCGCAGCATGGTAGGGTTGCCATCCTGCCGGCGACGACAGTTCCTTTCAGGCCAGGGACTACATGGGTTATGTAAAGCAAAGAGGCCTGCGGAAGGTGTACAAATCGTACAACTCCCGCAGGCTCAGGTTGCTCGCTGCTATGCCGGCAGACGCACCCGCATAGCTTACAACGGTCCCCAGCCGCGCTCTTCCACAAAGTGGAACACGTCCGTATCGCTAATAATGCCCACAGGTCGCTCTTCCTGCTTGACCACCAACCGGCGAATATTTGCATCGACCAGCACCTGGCTGCACTCGCGCAAGCTGGTATCCGGCGTAACATAGATCAGCGGACGGGAGGCAATCGTACCGAGCGGCACATCCTCTGGGGAGCGATCCGTCCCAATGATATGCTTCAGCACATCCCGCATAGTCATAATGCCCCAATCGCCGCCGTCGTCCGGTTCGACAATGACGCTGGTAATGCCCTTCTGACGCATGATGTGCGTCGCATAGGCCACGCTGCATGTTGCCGAAACCGTTACAATCTCGCGTGTCATAATCGCGCCCACCGTAAACCGGGTATAGCTATCTTCCTCGTGCCGGGCATAGTCCGCCGGAGCTCGCAACACATCGCGCTGCGTCCGCTCACCCCGAGCGGCGGCCATCTCGAGCCCCCCTTCCAGGAATGTCACCAGTACATAGCCCCGGCCCTCGACTGGCGCATCTTCCAGTAATTCGATCACACTTCCATTGAAATGTCCGCGAACTGTTCGCATACAGTCCCCCTTTCTCTGTGCGGTATCACCAGTGACTCGATGTGTTTCAGGCGGCTGGAGACTGTGCCTGAACACCAGTATGCGTCACCTTCGACGATCAGGTATTCGTATCTCAACCAGGCGACAGGCGCTATCAGACATGATATTGCCGGGTACATCAACCCACGTAGATATGTTCTGTTACAGGTTGTGCGGAAACACGACCTGTGTATATGCTCTGGCCGGTCCGCGCTCAGGCAACTGAATTGTCTGTAAGTCTGTCGAATAGTGTTATTATACCCGAAACATTCCCGTTCATACATACCAGTATGGAATACACAACGCGGGGAAACAGTGATGGTAGCCCATCCTGTTTCCCCGCGTTGCTTCACAGCCTCTCCGCGCTGCTCACGCTATTCAGTTAGCGTGGGAAGGCAACACCCTGCCACTCCAGGGGCAGCGTAAACGCCCCCGGCATAAGCTGCTGCATCAGATACTTGCCGGTCGTCCCGTCGGGTACTGCCTGCGCGCCCCCACCTGTGAAGGTGAAATAGGTCGCCACCCGCGCACCACTCCAGCGGCCCCGGAAGTGAATACCGTACACTCCGGGCGGCAGATCCGGGTTGCCTTCAACATTCAACGGCGGATCGTAGCCGACGCGTCCCTGCGGATCGGCCTGACCAGTACCGGGGAAGAGCACATACGCCCCGGTAGGATCAGTCACCCAGAGTTCAACCTCTTCATTGGGTTGCAGATTCCAGCCCCGGATCTGAAACACCGTTCCAACTCCGCCCTCTTCGGGGGTGACGCTTCCGTTGACACTGGGGGGCCGTGATGTCCCCGGCCCCGCCACATAGTCATTGGTAATCTTAAAGCCGGCAGCTCGTGTTACATCACTGCTGCGCCCCTGGGCAACAATGCTATAGATCCCACCCCCCAGGCCCGCGCTGGTGAAATCTACCTCAACAGAGCCATTCTCAACAAAGATGGACGACTCATCAATGGGAATACCTTCCCCGGCGGGTGTGGTAATCCAACTACTAACCTCTTCATCCCCAAAGCCGGAAGCCAGGAACACGAAAGGCGTCCCCGGCGGCGCAGCAACCGGAATGACAAAGGCATCACCAACCGTGCCAACCTCGTCGTGTGCAATAATGCCCAGGCGATTCGGATCACCCGCCGGACCACCGGCCGGGCCAACCCCCCGATCAATGCGGAAGTATCCGATAGCCTGGTTGCCGCTGCGCACACCCTGCGCATTAAACGACCAGATCCCGGCGATAAAATCCCGGTTCGTCTCCAGGTCAACCCCGGCATAGCCTATCGAACCCTGGTTATCCGCATCAACCTGAAAATCCGCGCCGAAGGTCGATTGATCGGGAGCCGTAATCCAGATACCCACCGACTCACCCGGACGGAAGTTCCAGGCATCAAAGACAAACACGGTTCCCGGCGGACCGCTCAATGGTGTCACCGCTGCGTTGACACTGGCCGGAATTGGCGGCTCTGCGGGCGCAGGTGGCGGCGCTGGCGGCGCACTCGGTGGGGGTGGCGGCGCATTCGGTGGGGGTGGCGGCGCACTCGGCGGCGGCGGCGCACCAACCGGGCCGGACGGTGGCGCATTCGGCGGCAGCGGCGGCAGAAGTTCCGGTGGAGCCAGAGCACGCCCCAGGTTGCTGAAGAGCACCCGCTGACCAGGCGCACGATCAGGCCAGTACTCAAAACGCGCGCGTTCAAAATACTGCACCGTATGCCACTCGCCATTCTCGAGTACCTCGTAGATTTCCTCGCTGATGGGGTAGCCAAAGATGCGCTCCGCGCCGCGTGTCTCCCAGATCTCCTTAAAACCATACTGGATGATATGCTGCGTTTCGGGAATATAGCGCCGCTGCGCCGTATTCTCGATTGGCGGCACCTTGGGAAAAACCCGACCCTGGGTAACTTCACTTCCCAGACGCCCCAACTCAACATACGCCTGACCATTGCGCTCGGTCAGTTCAAAGCGGGCGCGCTCGAAATACTGGGTGACCCGCCCATTACCGGAGTTGATATACTCTTCGGTAATGGGATACCCAAAGATATCGGCCCCACCATTACCCTCCCAAAAGCTCCGAAAGACGCCGCGCAGGTAGTGCCCGGTCTCAGAAAAATAACGCACATCTGTCTGGGCCTGCGACGGGGGCAAGAACCCAATCGTCAGACCAACCAGCAACAACAGCACGCCCCAGCGCAATCGCGATAAACTCGCAAAACGGTGCGCCATAATGGAGCCTCCTCTCGGTTTGGATGAATCCGGTAGCAATTGAACGAACAGCATCCAGGGGAACGAAACGTGCCGGAACCCTACATTATGCGACACGGTTAAATTCGCGTCTATAATAGTCAAGTGGGTAGTAGTTTGTCAAGCCGTTCCTCTCTCCATCGCATACCTGACCAAAAAAGCAGGACTTATTGGCTACTCTGGATCTTGATGACGGTCGCCGTCGCCGTCGGGCCGTTCACGGCTGTTGGCGAGATCTCCACCGTTGCGGTGGTAGTCATTTCGGCTGCCTGAATTGTTTCAGTGGTCTCAAGCGTGTTTATATCCATCTCCTCCGGGGGACCCTGTAACGTAGCCGTGATGGTGACTTCACCCTCTTGAATATCTCCGCGAAAGACCAGCCAGTGCTCGGTCGTATTGGTGATATGCAGATCCAGTTCCGCCGGGGTGCCGTCAAACCAGATACTGACCGCATCCTGGTAGCGCACGCCGCCCAGACCATTCGGATGCAGTTTGAAGGTAAACGCCGCATCCGGGAGTAGCGGACGTGCAGCAACAACATATCGGCTGGCAAGATCACACACACCGCCGCCAAGGACCGGAACCATCGGCACCGGCGTCGGTGGTGGTTCGGCGGTCGGTTCTTCAGTGGGTTCTTCCACCGGCACCGGCGCTGCCGGTATCTCCGGCAAAATGTAGACGGTCGGACGGGGCGGCGCTGGTTGAGCCGGATTTCCCGGATCGAGTCGTAGCGGCGGGCCGACCTTGAGCGTTGGCTGCGGTTGTGGCGGTTGTGGCGATTGTGGCGTGGCTACCGGCTGCCGTGTACCGACAACCCATGGCTGCGCCGGCGGCGTTACCTGCAGATTGGCAACATCAGCATTCATCTCCAACGGCGCCGCTTCCACCGGGTTGTACCGCACCGGGATGATCCGCAGACGATCTGCGGGCGGTTGCACACTGCCCAGATTTACATAGACATTTTTCCAGGGCAGCAAATAGGGGCGGGGCCCCAGTTGCGAGTTAAACGAGAATGTCTCCCCCGGCGCGACCACAACATAGCGCAGCGCGCCATTATTCGCGTCCAACGCCGTCCGCACATTGTGCATAAACGCGCCCCCACCCGGTGAAAAACTGGCCGAGAAACTCTGCGAGTCAATCGGCGGACCCGCCGAGGAGCGCGGACCGGGGGTATTGGTCGGCGTGATCGAGGGCGTAACCGTCGGTGTCGGACTGGGTTCGACAACACTGCCGGGAAACCAACCCAGCGCATTGGACAGCGGCAGCGGAGTAGCACTGGGGGGCAGCATGGTCGCCGTCATCGTAGGACTGACTCTGGGCAGCGCCGCAACCTGGGCCACCACGGGCGTTCCTATAGGCGCGGGTTGCTGTGCCAGGTAAACGGCCAACCCCAACAGCGCAATCAGCAGGACAAGACCAAACGTGGCAAAAATGCGCAGAATAATCATAAGCATGCCTGATACTGTTTACAGTTCGTGAATGCTCACGTTCACCGGACCATCACCGATATGATGGCTTTCATCCCCCCAATTATACCGATTCTGGCAAATATTGCACGTTTTTATAGAATACATTTCTGCCAATCATCTCGACTGTATGTAGTATAGATTATGTTAATATATTTTAGATGCTATGTTTTCGTACACCAGTATTCTGAATCGGGTCTGGAAGCGATATTCCGAATGAACAACCCAATGCTCGCTGTATTGAACCCGGATTAGTTATGTTAATCACATAAGTTACCCGGTGCAGCCTGCGCCGGTTCGGTGCCGGACCCAAGAACCAGAATCGCCGGCGGCAGCATGATACGCTTGTGTTCTTGTTCACAACCATGGTGCTCTGTCCTCCCGGCGGCGAATCGGGTTATTCAATGACAGGAGGTACGCGGTCGGTTCCAAACCCGGCATGTGCCTGGATAAACGGCCCGACTCGCCTCCGGCAGGGCGGAAGAACCCATGCTTGTTCGCAAAACATTTGCATACAGTGCAAATGTTTTGCGAACAAGCACACAAGCGTCCCATGCTGCCGCCGGCGAAGACGACGTTCACAGGCGTTGGTGTCTCACTTGAACGCGCACCGCGTACGTCCTGTCAATGATAGGACGTACGCAGTGGATGCGCAAACCAGGCATTTGATCCGATGAACGCCGGCCTCGCCGGCGGCAGCATCGAGCTTCCATGGGGCCAAACGTCCGGTTTGGATCTCAACCGCGTACGTCCTGTTAATCAATCCTGTTCTGCATCATACTACCCTGTACCTCTTGCACAGTTTTTTCAGCAGCGCGTTTCTTTTGGGCATCTCGTACGGTATGTAGTAGAGGGGACTTTTTTGGACACCCGGATGGATACACCATCGCAGCCAGAAAGGATCATGCCATGCTCCCTGCCTTTCTCGCCGTTGCCTGGATCGTCGGAATCCTTATCGCCGATAGCCTGCTGCCTTCTGCCAACCTGCTGGTCGGACTGGCGGCACTGGGATTGTTGATCACACTGCCGGGTCGCCAGAACCGATATGCACGCCTTATCGGGCTGGGTCTGCTCTGTATGATGCTGGGTGGGCTGCGCTACCAGGGTCTGCCGGAGCCGACCAACCCACGCGGTGTCCGGCTACTGGCCGGGCAGGGCAATGTTGTCGTCCAGGGTGTTATTCATGCTGACCCACAGCGCACCGAGGAGGGCCAGCAACTGATCCTCCAGACCGAGGCCGCGCAGATAAATGGCCGCACGGTGCGCGTTGAAGGGTTACTTTTGTTCAACCTGCCACCCTACCCGGCCTACCGCTACGGTCAACAGGTACAACTCCTGGGGCGGGTCCAGGAGCCCCGCGCTGCCGAACACGCCGGTGAGTTTGACTACCGCGACTATCTGGCCCGCCAGAATATCTTTGCGCTGATGCATATGCCACTGGTGCAGCCGCTTCCCGGCGAGCGCGGCAATCCGCTGCTGCTGACGCTGCTGGAGTTTCGTAGCCACTGCCAGAACATCCTGCTACGCAGCCTGCCCGAGCCGCAGGCATCACTGGCGGCCGGTGTGTTGCTCGGACTAAAATCCTCCATCCCGGATGAGGTGGCGGCCGGCTTCTCCGCGACGGGCACCGCTCATATTCTGGTAGTGTCGGGCTGGCATCTCAGTATTGTTGCGCTGATGCTTGCCGGCTTCACCCAACGCTTACAGTTAAACCGCGTGGCGACCTTCTGGGTGCTGCTGGCGGCGATCTGGCTCTATGCGCTCTTTGTTGGCGCAACGCCGTCGGTGATGCGGGCCGCAATTATGGCCAGCCTGACCTTGCTGGCCCGTACGGGTGAACGCCAGAGCGAACCCTGGTCGCTGCTCTTGCTGGCCTGCTTTGGCCTGACCCTGCTCGATCCGCAGATCCTCTGGGATATTGGCTTCCAGTTGTCGGTTGCGGCGACCGCCAGCCTGTTTGCCTTTGCCCAGCCAATTGAGGAGTGGCTGCTACACTGCCCGCCGCTGCGCTCGTTCGTCTTTGCCTGGACTACTCCGGCACTGACGGCAACGCTGGCGGCGCAGATTCTGGCGTTGCCGGTCATTATCTACTACTTCGGCAGTGTATCGCTAATCTCGCCCCTGGCAAATGTGCTGCTTGCACCAGTGCTGCCCGTGGCGATGCTGCTGGGTGCGCTAACGCTGATCGGGGGATTGCTCTGGCTGAAGCTGGGGCAGCTTATCGCGTTGAGCGCATGGCCGGCCTTTGCCTGGATCTCGGAGATTACCCGGCTGCTGGCGGATCTGCACTGGGCCGCGCTACGGCTGCCGTCGATTCCGCTCTGGCTGGTGCTGAGTTACTATGTGATCTTGCTCGGCTGGTACGGCTGGAAGAAGTGGGCCGAGATGCCCGATCCGGCGGTCGCAGAACCGGCCTGAGTATAATTTCGCGTTGCTCCCGGCACTACTCCCTGTTATAATTTTGACCGGCACGATTCCTGGTAGCGGCTGGAGACGCTGTATGCTGTCATCTTCTTCACCATTTGCGCAAACTGAGCAGGCAATCCCGCGCCGGCGTTTCTGGGCACGCCGGCTACTGCTGTGGGGTGCGGGCCTCTGCGAAGGAGTGTTGCTGGCGCGGCTGCTGGCGCAATTGCTGGCGGCCCGGCCTGAGAATCCGGTGTTTCAGGGTCTGTACGCGATCAGCGCGCCCCTGATCCGGCCACTCGCCTTTCTGGATGCGCAGCAACCCCGTTTTGGCGCAGTTCTGGAACTGTCAACCCTTACCCTGCTGATAATCATGCCGCTCGTAAGTTACCTGGTATGGCTGCTACTGCATCCCACGGCACTCCGTGCAACTTCCCCCCACGAGGTAGCGTCCTAGCAGAAGTCAAAATATTGTGTATGGGAGAACGCCATGGGCGAAGCTTTAACTGAAGTGTTATCATTTTTACTTTTCATCATGGGGATCTGTCTGGTGCTGGCAATAATCGGGCTGGCAGCCATCACCCAGAGCATCCGCAAGCTGCAGGTACCGCGTGATGCCGATTTTTTTACGACCATGCACTATGTTCCGTTATCCCTGATGATCCTGCTGGATATGCTGGATTTTGCGCTGGATATTTTTGCGGCACCGATCAGTTGGATCGTTCTGGATCGGATGGGGTTGCCTAATCTGCGCAACAAAGCCGCCGTTGAAGCCTTGATCCCTTTCACTGGGCCGATTCCTACCTTTACCATTGCCTGGTTCCTGGCGCGGTTCCTGGATGTCGGGGGAACACCGGGAAGCCGGCACGTTGAACGCTCGTCTCGTTATCTTCCGGAAGAGCCGTATTATTCACGCCGTGATCTGCGGCAACGGCGACCGCCCACACGAATTATCGATATGGACGACCGCTAGACGCAGGCGCGGTATTGCGAGGGCGTCATGTTGGATATTGTCGAGTTGGTGATCATCCTGATTGTGGCCGGTGTCTGTGGCGGGATTGCCCAGGCCATGCTTGGCCGGCGTCGTGGTAACTTCCTGTTCTCGATCATCATTGGTGTTATTGGAGCGTATGTGGGGACACTCCTGGTACGCCAGTTTGGATGGTCCAACATTCTGCCGTTAACCATCGGCGACTCGAGTATTGATCTGGGATGGGCGTTTGTCGGCTCGCTGCTGCTGGTATTTCTCTTGAGTATGATTACCCGCCCACGGCGACGCTAAGCCGGGCACGACTCGCACACTACCTCGCCAGTTTTATCAACTGGCGGGGTGTTTTTGTCAGTCACAGGATTTACGCGGTGCAGCTTATTTCAGTCTGTTGACCGACCCAAACGCCAGTTTCGCCTGCGGCAGCATGGTACTGTTTTCTCTTCTCCACGCAAAATTGGCTCTCCGAGCCAATTTTGCGTGGAGAAGATCTGGTGTTTTCCGCCCTGCCGGAGGCGAATCAGACCCATCATCCAGGCAACCGCCTGGTTGAGAACGAACGACGTAAGGTTGGTCAGTTACGATCAAATCCACTGACGCTACACATCGTCGCTGTAAAGCGCGGTGCTCAGGTAGCGCTCACCGTTGCTCGGCGCAACAAACACAATGAGCTTCCCGGCATTCTCCGGGCGACGCGCCACCTCCAGGGCGGCAATGGCGGCGGCCCCGCTGCTGATGCCCAGCATCAAGCCCTCCACGCGGGCCAGTTGCCGTGCCATCTCAAAGGCATCATCGTTGCTGACCTGAATTACTTCATCAACAATGCTGGTGTTGAGCACATCCGGCACAAAGCCCGCGCCGATCCCCTGGATTTTATGCGGCCCCGGCTTGCCTCCGGAGAGCACCGGCGAGGCGGTCGGCTCCACCGCAATCGCTTTAAAATCCGGCTTGCGCGACTTGATGACCTCACTCACGCCGGTAATCGTTCCGCCGGTGCCCACGCCCGCGATCAGGAAGTCGATCTGGCCGTCGGTATCCCGCCAGAGTTCCTCGGCGGTCGTCTGCCGATGTACGTCCGGGTTGGCCGGATTTTTGAACTGCTGCGGGATAAAACCATTAGGTAGATCGCTCAGAATAGCTTCAGCTCGCTTGATCGCCCCGGACATACCTTCGGGACCGGGTGTGAGCACCAGTTCCGCCCCGAAGCCCCGCAGGAGCTTGCGCCGCTCCACGCTCATGGTTTCGGGCATCGTCAGGATCAGGCGGTAGCCCTTGGCGGCAGCGACCATCGCCAACCCAATGCCGGTATTACCGCTGGTCGGTTCAACCAGCACCGTCTCGCCGGGGGTGATACGCCCTTCGCGCTCGGCGGCCTCAATCATCGCCAACCCGATGCGATCCTTCACGCTGCTGGCCGGATTGAAGAATTCCAGCTTGGCGACCACCGTGGCCTGGGTGTCATTGAGTTTGTTCAACTTTACGAGCGGAGTATTCCCGATCAACTCGGTGATATTGTTATACATATGTGCCATCACTTCCCTCTCCTGGGGCGAAACAGGCACGCCGGTCTGTTCCACCACCCTCTTGCCGGAATCGCTTTCCCGAACATACTGCTGTTCAGGGGGTTACCATGGGTGTGCGTCTGGTACAATACTGTTCTTCCGTATTTTAACAGGTTTTACCTGCGAAAGTCAACTTCTTGACTCAAGTATACGCAAAGACCAAGAGGAACCATGGAGATGGAGCGCTATCAGACTTCCGAGGAGCAGGACACCCGCGAGTATGCCGCAGCGCTAACCCGGTGCGCGGGCACCTGGCTGGCTGAACCGCCCGATGCGGCCGAGCAGGAACGCATCGCCGCCGCCGGCAAAGCCCTCCGCGAACAGCGCCGCCGCGCGGTCGAATTCCACCAGGATCCGACAGCAGCCACGCTCTTCAGTATGAACCTCTTTCGGGATGCGACCTTTGCACCGCTGCACCTGGAGCGCCGGCTGATTGCGCAGATGATCGCGGCCCAGGGCGAGCCGCCCGAGGTTGCCGACCCGGATGACCCGGCCTTTGTGCAATACCTGCGCCAGGCGATCTTGAGCATTGCCCATGCGCGGCTACGCAAAGCGCTGGCTGCTCAGTTGCGCCGCTACCTGCCGCGCTATGTGGCCGCCGAGGATTGGCAAGCCGCGATTGCCCTCGACCATAATGCATTCCGTACCGCCCTGGGGAATGAAGTTTCGCCCTTCCTGCTGCAGATGACGCTGGAGGGATTGGCGCGCTACTACGAGGAGCTCGAGGCCGGGCAGGAGGACACACCACCCGATGCGGCATAGAAGGAGCCTGGTATGACCCGCTGGTTTAATGTTGCCGGCCCTTGCCGGCCTGAGATCCATTATATGTTATCGGCCACGGCGCGCCTGCCCGACATCATGCGCCTGATTGCCCAGCAGAGCTACTTTGTGCTGCATGCTCCACGCCAGACCGGGAAGACTACCGCGATGTTCAGCCTGGCGCGAAAGCTGACGGCGGGCGGGCAGTATACAGCAGTGTTGCTCTCCCTGGAAGTCGGCGCACCCTTCAGCGATGATGCGGACATGGCGGAAAACGCGATCTTGAGTTCGTGGCGCAGCGATACACTGGCGCGGCTGCCGGACGAGATGCAGCCGCCACCCTGGCCCGCCGCCGAACCCGGCGCGAAGATCCGTACCGCGCTCCGCGCCTGGGCCCGGTCGAGTAGCCGCCCACTGGTCCTGTTCCTGGACGAGATTGACGCACTCCAGGATGCGGCGCTGATCTCGGTGCTGCGGCAGTTGCGCGCGGGCTACAACGACCGACCGGATGCCTTCCCGCATGCGCTGGCGCTGATCGGGTTGCGCGATGTGCGCGACTACAAAGTTGCCTCTGGTGGCAGTGACCGACTGCGCTCCGCCAGTCCTTTCAATATCAAGGTCGAGTCACTAACTCTGCGCAACTTCACCACTACGGAAGTAACTGAACTCTATACGCAGCACACCGCCGACACCGGCCAGACTTTCACTCCCGCCGCCCTGGAGCGCGCCTTCGAGCTGACCCAGGGCCAGCCCTGGTTGGTGAATGCCCTGGCACGTCAGGCCGTTGAGGTTATCGTTCCCGACCCGGCCATATCGGTAGATCTGGCACACATTGACGCAGCGAAGGAGCGCCTGATTGAGCGCCAGGACACGCACCTGGACAGTCTGGCCGAGCGGCTCCAGGAGGAGCGCGTCCGCCGCATCATCGAGCCGATGCTGGCCGGGCAACCGCTCGGCACCGTCCCCTTTGAAGATATTCAGTTTGTGCTGGATCTGGGGCTCTGCCAAATGGACCCGCGCGGCGGCCTGGTGATTGCAAACCCGATCTACCGCGAGGTGCTGCCGCGTGTGTTGACGGGCACACCCTCTGCCGCGCTCCCGCGCATCACGGCCACCTGGCTCACCCCGACCGGTGAACTGGACCCGCCGAAGCTCCTGGAGGCCTTCCTGTCATTCTGGCGACAGCATGGTGAGCCGCTCCTGCGCAGTGCGCCCTACGCCGAGATTGCGCCGCACCTGGTTCTGATGGCCTTCCTGCACCGTGTAGTTAACAGCGGCGGCACCCTGGAACGGGAGTATGCTATTGGCACTGACCGCATGGATCTCTGTCTACGCTACGGCGCGGTGACGCTGGGCATTGAGCTAAAGGTCTGGCGCGATGGACGGGGCGACCCACTGGTGGCCGGGCGGGAACAGCTCGACAGCTACCTGGCCGGGTTGGGGCTGATGAGCGGCTGGCTGATCATCTTTGATCAGCGCAAGGACCAGCCACCGATTGCCGAACGCACCTACACTGAGGAGGCGACCACGGCCAACGGGCGGCAGGTAACGGTCATTCGGGCGTAATCCGGCACGAACCGGAATGTTCTTGCACACAAATGCCCACGGGATTACGCAATCCCGTGGGCATTCCTGACCGGCAGAACAATGCGCGATCCGAGCAAACTACTGGCTCATCTCCGCGACCGAATGCACCCGGTCGCCCAGCGTCAATACCAGTGGCCCGTCATCGGTGATGGCAATGGCATGCTCAAACTGGGCCGAGAGCGCTCCATCGGCGGTGCGAACGGTCCAGCCATCACGCTCCAGTTGGGTTTCCGGCCCGCCAAGGTTGACCATCGGCTCAATGGTAAACACCATGCCCGCCAGCAACTTCTGCCCCGTGTGCGGCTCGCCATAGTGCAGAACGGTTGGCTCCTCGTGCAGCTTGCGGCCCACGCCATGGCCGGTGTATTCGCGCACTACCGAGAACCCCTGAGACTCGGCATACCGCTGGATTGCCGCGCCAATGTCGCCGAGTCGGTTGCCCACCTTCGCCTGCCCAATCCCCAGGAGCAGACAGCGCTCCGTCACTTCCAGCAATCGGCGGGTCTGCTCGTCAATCTCGCCGACCGGATAGGTAACGCATGAGTCGCCGACCCAGCCGTTGTACAGCGCGCCAATATCGACACTAATAATATCGCCCTCGCGCAGCCGTTCCTTCCGGCTGGGAATACCATGGCAGATTACATCATTGACCGAGGCACAGATCGTCGCCGGGAACGGCTTGCGGCCGGGTTGCTTGCGGGTGGCCGGGATACCACCATACCCTTTATAGACTGGTTCGCCGCCCCGACTGCGAATATACTCCTCAGCGATGGCATCCAATTCGGCGGTGGTAATGCCTGGCCGGACATGTTCGCGTAGCATCGCAAATGTATCCGCCACCAGGAGACCGGCATCGCGCAATCGTTTGATCTGCCGGCGCGATTTGAGCGTAACAGCCATAATCCTCGCTGCTCCTTAATTCTTCGTCGGTTCACGCAGTTTTCTGTTCGTCAGACATACCCTGTCACTGTTGTTTAGTACTATACCATATCATAGCATGCACAGACTGCGACACAATTCCGTTTATTGTCAGGACATACGCAGTAGTTTTCCAAACCGGACGTTTAACCGGATAGAAGCCAGACCAGCCGGCAGTAGCATGGTTCTTTTTCGATTGTTTTGGAAGAACTGTGGCCTGGAGAGCACGGTTCTTCCAAAAAGGATGTTCGGTTCTGCCCGGCCGGAGGCGACATTCCCTTCCGGGTCTCTGAGAGACTGTCTGAAAAGATGATGCGCGTCGGTCCCACGGCATGCGGGGTGCCCTACGACACCGGACAGCGCCCCAGGAGTCCCGTCAGCCGGTTCCGGCCACACACCGGCGGAAGCCGGGACTCCTGCGCCGGGGCCGTCGCCCCATAAGCAACCCGTTTCAGACAGTCTCTGACCGCGTAACTCCTGTTATTATAGCATGGGGTACACATACACCCGGGTGCATGCTTATAAGCCGCGCAGCTTTGATGTACCCCTACGCCATTGATGCCAGGCTGTTCCGCACCGCCGCTACCGCCTGGGCGCGTTCCACCGTGACCGCTTCCCCCAGGCGCGGCCTGACCTCAACCGCCTGCGCCGCCAGCAGCCGATCGCCGATCACCAGGCGCACCGGCAGGCCGATCAGGTCGGCATCGTTAAACTTGACCCCCGCCGACTCCGTGCGGTCGTCGTAGAGCACACGCAACCCGGCGGCCTGCAGTTCGGCATAGAGTTCGTCGGCGGCTGTCCGCACCGCCTCCTTCTTGCCCAGACTGACCAGGTAGACATCGGCGGGCGCAACCATTACCGGCCAGAGAATGCCTGCCTCGGTGTGGTGCTGCTCGACAATCACCTGTAGCAGGCGCTCAACGCCAATCCCGTACGACCCCATCACCACCGGCTGTGCCACCCCATTCGGGTCAAGGTACGTTGCCCCTAGCGCCTCGGTGTAGCGCGTACCCAGCTTGAAGATATGGCCGATTTCGATCCCGCGCTCAAGACGTAGCGCCGTACCGCAGTGAGGACAGCGATCACCCGCCCGCACCGTGGCAATATCGGCAACGTTGCCGGCCTGCCAGTCCCGTCCATAGACCACATTGCGCAGATGGTAGCCCTCGCGGTTAGCCCCGGCGACCAGCGGTCCCGCCGCCACGACGGAGCGATCTGCAATCACGGTGACATTACTCAGACCAACCGGCGAGGCATAGCCGGCAACTGCTCCCGTCGCTGCAATCTGTTCGCCGGTTGCCGGGGTTAGCGCCGCCACGCCTGCCACGGCGCGCAGCTTCGTCTCGCTAACCTCCAGGTCGCCACGAATAACCACAAACAGCAACCCGCGCTCCGGGGTGTTGAAAAAGACCGCCTTGGCCGTTGCCGCTTCCGGGATGTTGAGCAGGCGCGCAAGCTCGGCAATGGTGGCGCAATGCGGCGTGGCAACCTCCTCAACCGGGGGCAGATTGGTCGTATCGGCAGCCACCGGCGCGGCGCTGGTGGCAATCTCCAGGTTGGCGGCATAGTCGCCCGCCGGGCAGATAACCAGCGTATCCTCGCCCGCCGGGGAGAGCGCCACATACTCCCGCGCCTCGCGTCCGCCCATTTCGCCCGTTGCCGCCGAAACCGCCACAAACTGCACACCACAACGGGCAAATATGCGCTCAAACGCCGCGCCGATCAGATCATAGGCATGATCCAGCCCGGCCTGATCCGCATCCAGCGAGTAGGCATCGAGCATGGTAAACTCACGCATCCGCATCAGCCCACCCTTCGTGCGCAGTTCATCGCGGTACTTGGTATGGATCTGATAGATCAGCGCCGGCATCTGACGATAGGACGTAATTTCGCGGCGGGATAGCTCGGCGACGGCCTCCTCGTGGGTGGGGGCAAACAGCAGCGCGCGCTCACTCCGATCCTGGAAGCGCAGCATCAGCGGGCCATAATCGGCATAGCGCCCGGTCTGCTCCCAGGCCGCAGACGATTGCACCACAGGCGTCCGAAACTCCTGCGCCGCAATGCCCGCCATCTCCGCATGCATCAGCACCTCGATCCGGCGGAGCACCTGCATACCCAGGGGCAGCAGCGCATAGCCCCCCGCCAACAACGGCCGCACCAGACCGGCACGTAGCACCAGTTGATGGGCCGGATGTTCTGCCTCACCGGGAATATCGCGCAGTGTGCGCCCAAAAAGTGCCGAGACTCGCATAGTTCCTCGCTTCCCTTCAAATCTCCCAGACGGGCCGCTGCCCGGTGTAGCCGCCAGTCAGCATTGACGCTTACTGCTCCAGGATAACAGACAGTGATAACCACGTCGAATGGAACACCACTATAGCACAGGAGCTACGCGGTCGGTTCTAAGAGACTGTCTAAAGCGGTGGTTCGCGTCGGTCACACGGCATGCGGGTTGCCCGGATACACCCACACCTTCATCAGTCCCATCACCAGGCAGCAGCCTGTTGCCCCGTTCGGCATCACACAACAGCATTTCTCCTGGGCCTGGCACGGTTTGTGTATGACTGCAAAATAACTGGTGGAAGCAGTTCCCGCAGCGGAGTAGAGCGGGCAACACTACCAGGCTGAGAACCCGGTTCTCAGACATCAGATAGAGGAGGAAAGCTATGACCGCCGTGCAGATCAACATGGTCAACACTGGATTAACCCCGATGAGCAGCGCGAAGGCGTGACCGGCCTGCTGATGCGTCTGCTGGCCGATGAACATATATTGTATGTGAAAACGCGCAAATACCACTGGAATGTTGTGGGCGAACTGTTCCACTCACTGCATAACCTGTTTGAAGAGCAGTATACCATTCTGGCCGACCGGATCGATGCTATTGCCGAGCGTATCCGCGCCCTGGGCCCGCCGGCGATTGGCACCCTGTAAGAGTTCCGGCAGCATACCACCCTCGCCGAAGCCACCGAGGTCTACCCGGATGCCGTCACAATGGTTGCCAATCTGGTAACGGATCACGAGACGGTTATCCGCAATCTGCGGCAGGATCTGCGTGCCTGTGATGAAGAGTATGACGACATGGGCACAAGTGACTTCCTGACCGGGTTGATGGAAATTCACGAGGAGATGGCCTGGATGCTGCGTGCTTTCCTACAAGAGCGTCTATAGTATCGGTTTTGTCTCAACCACGTAGCGCATGAAAACAGCACAGGCGCGCATATGTGCCCGGTTAACCTGTGCGCGCTGCATGCGCTTCGCGGTAACAAACGCCGCTGTGCCGTCGGCAGACGCTATTCGGCGGTACGCTGTTACGAATTGCCCATCAGCATGGCCTTTGCACGAGACAGATAAGCTCGCCTTAATCCTCTCTTTACACAGACCCAATCAGGATTTAACCTCTTCTTAAATCTTCTGTGATACTACTATACTGCTCCGGTTTACAACCAGGATATATTTATGCTGCCCTGTTGCAGTCCTATCTGCGCGCTGTGCGTGCCGCTTGCTGCCTGACCCCATCCACTCCGGCTGGTGTTGTGCTTTACTGACGCGTCGCTCAAACGAGTTGCGCGCATGAAGGATCGGGAAGCACACCGGTACAGCAGCAGCATGCCCGGCATACGTTTCAACGCGTGTGTAGAACGCATATGGAATGGCACACCCAGATTACCTTGTGTGATACTTCACGGAAGTAAGGAGGCCTTCATGTCCATGCGCCCCGTATCGCTCATCGTCCTGCTGACTCTGCTCGTCGGCACGCTGGCGGCAGCCTCAGTCCAGTCGGTTCCAACCGTTTCACTTGCGAATGATCCGACTGTTCCGCGTACGACCCCCGCTCAGATTGAACCGACAGCGACAATTGCCCTCGCGCCGATTGGCACCTATGTTGCTGGTCAGCCCGGTGCCGCTGAGATCGTCACCCATGACCCGGTTGCCCAGGTGCTCTATGTGATCAATGGTGCAACCGATGAGGTAGACATTGTCGATATCAGTGATCCGACTGCGCCAACCAAAACCGGCACGCTCAACCTGACCAGCTTCGGTGCTGCCCCCACCAGCGCCGACTTCTATAGCTATGGCACTGATCCAGGCCAGGGTCTACTGGCCGTATCCGTCGAAAATGCCAATACCCAGCAACCGGGTAGGGTCGTTTTCTTTAATCGCAATGGGAATGCTGTACGCGATGTCGAAGTGGGCGAACTTCCCGACATGGTTACATTTACACCCGACGGTAATAATGTTCTGGTTGCCAACGAAGGTGAACCCAATGCTGATTATACCGACGATCCGGAAGGTTCTATCAGTATCATCGAGGTAGATCCAGCCACTATAGGGACAACCGCACCTACTATCAACACTGCCGGCTTTGCATCCTTCAATGCTCAGTTCGACACATTGCGCAGTGATGGTGTACGTATCTTTGGTCCGAATGCCACGGTTGCGCAGGATCTTGAGCCGGAGTATATTGCCGTCGCCCCGGATGGACAGACGGCCTATGTAACGCTTCAGGAGAACAATGCCGTGGCCGTGGTTGATATCGCTAGTGCCACCGTCACCAGCATTGAGCCGTTGGGAACCAAGGACTACAGTCTGGCAGAGAATGCCCTGGATGCCAGCGACCGCGACAACACCATCAATATTACGACCTGGCCGGTCAAAGGCATGTATCAGCCCGACGCGATTGCCACATACCAGGCTGGCGGTATGACCTACCTGGTCACCGCCAACGAGGGTGATGCCCGCGATTATGACGGCTTTAGCGAAGAGGTTCGCATCGAAGATCTGACGCTTGACACGTCTGTCTTTACGGATGCCGCCACGCTGCAGGCCGAGGCGAACCTGGGCCGTCTGCGGGTCACCAACACCCTGGGCGATACTGATACCGACAGCGCATTTGAAGAACTATACGCCTATGGCGCGCGCTCCTTCTCGATCTGGAATGCCTCCGGGCAACTAGTCTACGATAGCGCCAATGAGTTTGAACAGATTACAGCAGCGGCCTATCCGGACTACTTCAACGCCAACTATGATGACGAGGACAATGTCTTTGAATTTGATGCACGTAGCGATGACAAAGGCCCCGAACCGGAGGGTGTCACCACCGGCGTGATCGATGGTCGCACCTACGCCTTTATTGGCCTGGAGCGCATCGGCGGAGTTATGGTTTATGATGTCACCGACCCGAATGCGCCCGCGTTTGTGCAGTATATCAACACGGCGAACTTTACCGGCAGTATCGTTGATGGCTCGGCCGGTGATGTCAGCCCCGAAGGGTTGATCTTCATCCCGGCGGCGGATAGCCCGACCGGTGCGCCGCTGCTGGTTGTGACCCACGAGTTGAGCGGAACAACCACGATCTTCAGCATTACCAACCCCGATGGGAACACTACCCTGACCCTGTTGCACAACAACGACGGCGAGTCTTCGCTGCTGCCGATTGAGTATGCCGTCCCACCCGGCACGACCAACCCCATGACGGTTACGCTGGATGTGGGTGGCGTGGCGGCCTTCAAGACTCTGACCGATGATAACATTGCTGACGCCCGGGCTGCCGGTAACTCGGTTATCAATGTCTATGCCGGGGATGCATTCCTGGCAAGTGCCACCCTCCAGTGTAGCCTGGACAATCCCACCGGACCGGTCTATGATGCGGTCGCCCAGCGCCAGATCTCCTACGATGCACACATCCTGGGCAACCATGAGTTTGACTACTCGCCTGACTTCCTGGAGCGCTTTATCCGCGACTTCTCGATCAATGGCGTGTTATCCCAGCCGTTCCTGGGAGCCAACCTCGACTTCAGTGCCGAGCCTGGGTTTGCCGACCTGGTAGACGCGGATGGACTGGTGTTTGACCCGATTACCGACGGTCGTGTGGTGGCCGAGTCGCTGATTACCACGGACGAACTGACCGGCAAGCGTTTCGGCATCGTCGGGGTTGCGCCCTACTACCTGGAGACCATCTCCTCCCCGCGCGACGTGGTGGTTGAGACGACCAACCTGACCAGCACAGCCACTCTGATCCAGAGCCAGGTTGACCGGCTCTACAATGATTATGGCGTGCGCCAGATTATTCTGGTCAGCCATCTGCAGGATATTGACGAGGATAAGAACCTGGTTCCGCAGCTCCAGCGGGTTGACCTGGTGGTGGCCGGCGGCGGCGACGAACTGCTGAGGAACACAACCGTGCCAACTGTGACCCAGTTGCTGCCAGGGGAGGAGGCGCCAATCGCCGGTGACTATCCGGTGGAGGTCCAGGATGCCGACGATCGTACGGTCTATATCGTCACCACGGCCGGCAACTACAAGTACCTGGGCCGCCTGGATGCAACCTTCGATGCCAATGGTGAAGTAACCGGATTTGTGGCTGCGGAGAGCTACCCGCGCCGGGTGATCCCGACGAGCCAGGTCGCCACTGACCTGGGGCTGACAGATGCGGTCAAACCGGATGCGGGGATCGTATCCAGCGTGATCACGCCGGTAGAAGCCTGCCTGGAAGATCTGGCTGATCCACTTTTCGGCAGTGAGGTACTGCTCGACGTATCGCGCAACGGCGTGCGTGGTCAGGAGACCAACGCCGGTAACTTGATAACAGACTCGTATCTTTATGCCTACAACCAGCTTGCGAACGAGAATGATCTGACTGTGCCAATTACCCGGGTCATTGCGATCCAGAACGGCGGTGGTATTCGCCAGAACGCGGGTGATCAACTGCCGACCAGCGGCGTCGTACCGGGCACCATCTCGCGCCTGGATACCAAGAACGTTCTGGCCTTCTTTAATACAATGACCGTGGTTGAGGAGGTAACACCCGCCGAACTGAAGCAGATCTTTGAGCGCTCGGTATCCCGTATCGGCGGCGGTCAGTTTCTGCAAATCGCCGGGATGAAGATAGAATACGATCCCAATAACACAGCCCAGGTCATCGAAACCGACGGAACCGTTACCACGCCGGGCCAGCGCATCCTCAATATTACGCTTGATGATGGCACACAGATAGTAAGCGACGGCGAAGTTGTATCAGGTGCGCCCAATGTTGCCATTATCACCAACAGCTTTACTGCCAGCGGTGGCGATAACTATCCCTGGCTGGAGAATAACACCAATAAGACGCAACTCTTCGATGAGAATGGCGTTGCGCTAACCTATGAGGAGACCTGGGTGCGCTACTTACTCAACTCCACAACCGATTTCCCAGGGACGACTATTGATCCGTCGATGGTGACGATTACCAGTTTCACCGGCCCGACCATTCAGGACGATGATCCACGCTATCAGCCTGGCGGCGCGGCCCGGATCACTACTGAGATAACGCTTTATATGCCAATCATCGCCCGCTAATCGGAGCCGGAGATACGGCAGGGTAACGGTGCGGCGCTGGATATAATTAATCCAGCGCCGCATCTTATACGTAAATCTGACCGCACTATGGCAGCGCGTAACTACGCTTGAGCAGCAACTTGCAGCCTGCCGGCAGAAGCATGCTGCCAGGCTCTGGAAAGCTTTTTGGGACATAAACCTCTGTATCCTCGTCTTGTCTGGCGGTATCGTCAGTTTGATTATGCTGAGATGATCCTGGCCCGAACAGATGACTCTGGTTGGACTACCACTTCCATTATCCTGATACTGATTGGCATCATTGCTGGCATCATTGCGGCTCCACATGGTATCACTATAGTGTCACCTTCTTCAAACGTTTCTTTAGCATGTGAAGCGGCTACAGTGGTGTCTGGTGTGCCGGGACACGATTTAAACCAGGAATAGCAAGCATTTTTTCTCATCGCTCTTGTTTTTCGTGCGAATGTGTGCTATTCCTGGTTAGTATTGCATAAAGTGCTCGCGTAACGTCGGCATGCAGGGATTATGCCGGCAGAGGAGATGATGGTATGCGGTCAGGTTTTTTACTCAGTCGGGTGGTGCTGCGCTTCGAGCGGGCCGATGAAGATCTGCAGGGCGAACTCTCGGCAGCGGCGCTGACACCCGACGGGAGTCTCTGGTTGGGCTCGGACGAGTTTCTCACGCTCGAACGCCTCTCGCCGGTCGCGCCCTACATTTATGGCGAGCATCAGCCCTTCCCCATCGGGGATTTTGTGGAACTCTTTAATCAGAAGGACGAAATTGATATCGAGGGGATGGACTATGCCGGGCACTATCTCTGGTTTACCGGCTCGCACAGCACCAAGCGTGGCAAGGCCAAGGGCAAAAAGCGCGAGAAGGATCTCAAAGCGCTGGCGACGATCAAGACCGAGCCTAACCGCTACCTGCTGGCCCGCATTCCGGTGATCGAGGGCAACCCGTTGAAATCCTGCTCCAACCCCGATAACCCTGATGAAACATTGCATGCCGCATGGCTCCAGAAATCCGGCGACAAAAACATCCTGTTCGACGCCCTGCAAACGGATGCGCATCTTGGACCATTTCTGAATTCGCCCCTTCCCAGCAAAGGAAATGGCTTTGATATCGAAGGTCTGGCCGTCTATCAGGATCGGATCTTTTTGGGGTTGCGCGGGCCGGTACTGCGCGGGTGGGCAATTATTCTAGAACTGTGTGTCGAAGAGCAGGCACCCGATCGGCTCACGCTCAAACCGATCGGCGGGGAAGGACGTCTCTACAAAAAGCATTTTGTAGACCTGAATGGCCTGGGGGTGCGCGAACTCTGCCGCCACGGCGATGATCTGATTATTCTGGCGGGGCCGACGATGGATCTGGAAGGGTCGATGCAGGTATTTCGCTTCAAGGATGCGCTGGATCTGGATGATGACACCGTCACCGGCCAGGAGGAGGGCGAATTAGAGGTGATGTTTGATCTGCCGTTTACGCATGGCAGCGATCACGCCGAGGGGCTGGCGCTGATGCCCGGCCTGGACCAGCCCGAAGCGCTGCTGGTCGTCTATGACTCGCCGTCTGCGGCGCGCATACCCGCCCCGCGCTCGGTCTATGCCGACCTGTTCCGCCTGAATCCGGTGTAGTATCTACAATTATATTACAGGAGTTACGCGGTCACTGACCTGGAAGGAAATTCCGCCTCCGGCAGGGTGGAAGATTCCATGCTTTTGCACAAAAAAGTTGCACGATGTGCAACTTTTTTGTGCAAAAGCTAAAGAAGTACCATGCTGCCGCAGGCGAATCGGGCCGGCATCGGGTGAAACGCCCGGTTTGCATGCCCACCGCGTAACTCCTGTCGTTATTACACAAGTTACGCAGTAGGCGCGCAAATCAGTTGTGTACGCCCACGAAGGTGGTCTTCGCCTGCGGCAGCAAAGTTCATCAGCGCATCCCTACTAGAAAAGTTCTACACTGAAAGGTAGCGCCCGCAACTGTTGCACGGTGTTCTACATGTTGTTTGTCGTAACTGAACTGACTACACTGGAGTCAGGTAATAGTACCGATACAACGAGTGAAGGAGCCGTCGGTTTATGGACCAGAACACACGCACCAGCCTCCTCCAGCAGTTTGCCGCCCTGTGGGGTGCCGTGGCCTGGAAGTCATACCAGTTGCAAGGGCGCGGCGTCTTTGCCGTGCAGGTACAGCCGCAAGAGAATGCGGATTTTGCCCTGACGATTGAATATCTCTCCCGCGCGGAGTGTCACCATAGCCAGGCACGCCACCTGGCCGCCCGTTACAATCCGGCAGTCGAATATGTGCTGCTGCTCTATAATGGCGATGGCAATGCCGAATGTGAACTGGTACACCTGGAGCGCACGCTGAACGATGTGGCCGCTGAGGTCTCGCCACAGCCGGCAATCGGACGGTAGCGCGGCAGGCCACTTTGCCGGTAGTAGACCCGACCTCCCGCAGCGTGTCGCATGCGGGAGGTTTTGTTATTGACACGCGTTACGCGGTGGGCGTTTGGACCACGAACACTGCGACATGAGCGAACACCGCGAAACGACCAGTGCGGCCATATCGCCATCTATCGCATAGAAGACGGACGCATTGCCGAAGCCTGGGCCGAGTGGGACACCCTGAGCGGACTGGCGCAACTCGGGCATATCGCGCCGACAGAATAACTTCACCTGCCACCGACTCCCGGCGAACGTGCTTCTGCGCGTCCCTACCAGAACATCCTCCGCGCCTGCGGACGCGCTTGTGCGCGTCCCTACCGAAATATTTTCCCATCAACTCTGACCTGCTTGCACAGTCCCTTGGAAAATAATTAGAAAATTTCACAGCGGTTTCAAAGGAACTCCAAGGATAGCCTGGTATTCTGAGAGCAATCAAGCAGTAACTATTCAGAATATCAGGAGGTTCTTGATGAAACAGCGAACAGCATTAATTGTGTCGGCTATGTTGACGGCTTTTATACTCGTAATTGCCGGCGGTGTAGCGGCTTCCCTGATGCAGTCGAATGCCGGCGCGGAGCCGGCCTTGGCAAGTACGACCACCCCACCGCAAACGCCGGCACCCGCGCAGCAGCCTGACCCGGCCGTCTCGGCAGCGCAGGCCACCAAGATCGCCGGGGATACCGTTACCGGGGCAACCCTCCAGCAAGATCCGGAACTGGTCAACTTCCAGGGGCGTGTCGCGTACGAAGTGCTGCTCGACCAGGGCGCAGTGTATGTGGATGCCAATAGCGGTCAGGTGCTTCACAACGGAACAGTCGTAGCATCGGGAGGCAATGGCCCGGTTGACCGTGCGCAGGCTATTCAGATTGCCGGCGACTACCTGGGTGGCGGTACCGTCGAAGAAGCCGAACTGGAGAACGACGACGGCGTAACGGCCTATGAGGTTGAGTTTACCAACGGTAGCAAAGTCTATGTCGATACCGCGACCGGCGAAGTCATCTATGCCCGGGTGAACGAGCACAACCGCTATGATGATCACGATGAGGATGCAGACCATGGCCGGGAATACGACGATGATCACGATGAGTATGAAGATTATGACGATTAGGGAGAATACACCAATGGCTCAAGCAAAAACTGCGCAACACCGAAAAACAGATACACGCGGCATCAAAGCACTGATTGCTGCCTTCGCCCTGGCCGCCACGCTGGGCGGCTGGGCCGGGCTCGCCGGCCAGGAGCAACCCGCCGAGACCGATACAACGTTCCGGGTTGAAACCACCAGTCCGGCGAGTGGAGCGGCGGAGAACGTTCCCACCCTGCGCGAAGTGACGGCTCCAGAGCGTTCCGTCCGGCCCGCGCCCGTCACTGTTACCCGCTCATCACGCTGAGCACCGCGTATGCAACTCCTGGAATTTCGCGCAATGGGCAGCCGGATACGCGTCATCCTCGATAGTGCGTCCCCGACTGCCGCCGCGCATCTGTCTGCCGTACCGCACTGGTTTGCCGAATGGGAGCAGTGCCTGAGCCGCTTCCGCGCTGATAGCGAACTTAATCGGCTTAACCGCAGCGGCGGTCAGGCCGTCCCGGTCAGTCCGGTGCTGTGGGATGTGCTGTACCAGGCGTTAAGCGCCGCGCAGCAGAGCGCCGGACTGGTGACACCCACGCTACTGAGTGCGCTTGAAGCCGCCGGGTACACCGCTTCCTTTGACAAACTTCACCCGGAAGCCAATCACGGCCGGCACGGGCAATTATCCATTGCTGCCGGGTGGGTAGCGTCTCACGACTGGCGCGCAATTGAATGTGATCCGGAGAATGGCACGGTGCGAATACCGGCAGGGATGCGGCTAGACCTGGGAGGCACGGCCAAAGGCTGGGCGGCCCACCAGACCATGCAGCGGCTTGCGGCCCACGGCCCGGTGCTGGTCGATGCCGGGGGCGACATCGCGGTCAGTGGGCCGCAACGTGATGGCTCCCCCTGGCCGATTGGGATCAGCGACCCGGTTGATCCAGCGCGTCAACCGGAACTGCTGCTGATCAGCGGGGGCGGCGTTGCCACCTCAGGGCGGGACTATCGCCGCTGGCAACAGCATGGCACCTGGCAGCATCACCTGATCGACCCGCGTACCGGGCAACCGGCGGCGACCAATCTGCTGAGCGCAACCGTCGTTGCAGCATCGGTCTGTGCGGCGGAGATGGCAGCCAAGGTCACGCTACTGCTGGGCAGTAACGCAGCCTGCGACTGGGTGGAGGCCCGCCCGGAACTGGCGGCCTTGCTGGTGCGGGAAGATGGGCAGATGCTACACAGCCGCCGCCTGCCGGCGTACCTCTGGCACGATGAGAGAGATTAATAGAACTTACACGGTGGAAATTTGGACCACGAAAACGACGAAATGGGCGAAAACCACGAAACGGCCAATGCTAACATATCAGGCGATCCCGTATTTGGCGGGGGATATCGCCTCCGGCAGGGTGGAAAATTTCCGTTTTTTTCACAAAAAATTCATAAAGTGATTTTTTGTGAAAAGTATAGATCACGTACCATGCTGCCGCAGGCGAATCACGCTTTCATTGGATAAAACGTCCGGTTTGAAGGTCCACCGCGTAACTCCTGTAACTTGTGTAGATGAGGAAAGGAAGATCAGTAATGAATCAGGACAAAGCCGCGCGACTGGCGGCAATTCGCGCCGCAAATGCGGCCAAAGCTGCGGGCGCCACCCCGCCGGAGGGAGCAGCATCTGGAGTTGTCCCCGGCGACGCCCTGGAAGAGCTGGATACCCGGCCGCCGGCCATACCGCTGCCGCTGCTGGGAGCCCTCTTTGCGGCAGTGATCATTGGCGCGATTGCGGCAGTCTGGATGCTGCCGGCCTGGTTGCCGGGCCTGAATACATCCCTATCAGGAGCGGAACCCAAGGCCTACTGGTATATTTCGCGGGTCAGTGCATTTGTGGCTTATGCCCTGCTCTGGCTGGCGATGGTGCTGGGTCTGTTAATGACTAACAGACTGGCGCGGCTCTGGCCGGGTGGTCCTGTGGCCTTTGATCTCCACCAGTACACCAGTCTGCTCGGCCTGGCATTCGCTCTGTTTCATGCCCTGATTCTGCTGGGCGATCACTACATGAACTACCGACTGGTGCAGGTGCTGATACCCTTTGCGAGTTGGAACTATGCGCCGTTCTGGGTCGGACTGGGACAGGTGAGCCTGTATCTTATGGCAATCGTCGGATTGAGTTTCTATGTACGACGCGCAGTGAGCCGCCGGACCTGGAAACTGATCCACGGCTTGAGCTTCGCCGTCTTCTGCCTGGTGCTGCTGCATGGGTTAACCAGTGGCAGTGATACGGGTACCGGCTGGGCGCTGAGTATCTACCTGTTTACGGGCGGCAGCGTGCTCTTTCTTACGCTCTACCGGGTGCTGCGCAGCCAACTCTACGCCGGCACACCCTCCCAACGACCGGTACACCCGCGTTAACCCGGCGGCGCATTCGCAATCCGGGCAAGCAAGAAAAAGAGGTAGAGCGGGCCACAAAAACCGATAGCGATGAGCAGCGCGGCAAAACTATAGGCCGACAGGTGCCGGCCCGGCGTGCCCCGGAGCTGTTCAATCTCATGGAACAAATACATGATCCCGGCCACGCCAAAGCAAAGACTTGACAGCAGGATCAATCCGAAAGGAGCAAACAGCAGGGCAGAACAGATGCTGACAAACCCCAGGATCACTCCAACCACCATGATCCGTTGATGGTGCGCCCGGATCGTCTGCAGCAATCCGCGCCGCCGGCCTGCCGGGGCTGCTGGCGTGGGTTGCTCAGGCGAGGCAGCCGTATCGCCGGCCTCCGCCGGCTGCGCAATCGCAGCCCGGACTGCTTCGATCTGTGCGATACGCTGTTCCAGCCGAAAGCGCTCCGCCGGGTTATCCTCAGTGGTATATGCCTGATACAATTCGGCCAGTTTTTCCCCCAACTCAGCATACTGCTGCTGCGCCCGCGGCTGCTCCTCCGGCTGCGACTCATCGCTCATAGTCACCTCCTGTTCTGGTAGAATTTTTTGTATGGTACCACGAGAAGACTGGTCGCCTACAATACAAAGAAATATCCGATTGCTACCTTACATTTCTGTGACATGGCCCAGTGCCGGAAAAATCGTCCGGCAACCCGGCTTGCGTTGTGGTACGATGTGTGCGGTAGCTGCAAGTAGAAAGGTGAGGGTGTGAAATGCACCAGCGCAATCGCCGACAGCGTATCTGGCCCGGTCTGTTGCTACTCTGTCTGGGTCTGGGAATGGGCATAGTGATCCGGTCTGGTGCCGGAGCAGTTCCCCGCGACATGGCAACCCCGGCAACTAGCGACTGGCCTGATCTGGTGCTCAGGGAAGTTATTACCGGCCTGGATCAGCCGGTCCATGTCACGCATGCGGGTGATGGTAGCGGCCGGCTGTTTCTGGTGGAGAAACCGGGCCGCATCAAAATTGCGCAGAACGGCACTCCGCTGGAGGAGCCATTTTTAGATATTACCCGCCGCGTGAAGAGCAGTGGCAACGAACAGGGATTGCTGAGCGTGGCATTTCCTCCAGATTACACCAATAAGGGCCATTTCTACGTCAACTACACCCGTGAAACCGATGGCGCAACCGTCATTGCCCGCTACCGGATCACGGAGAATGCCAATATCGCCAATCCCGACAGCGAAGAAATTCTGCTGACGATTCCGCAGCCCTACGAAAACCACAACGGTGGGCAGATTGCCTTTGGGCCGGATGGCTATCTCTACATCGGGATGGGCGATGGTGGTTCCTCCGGCGACCCGGAGGAGCGCGCGCAGGCTCCCGGCGACCTGCTCGGCAAGCTCCTGCGCATTGATGTAGAATCCGGCGCGACACCATATGCCATCCCGCCGACCAATCCCTACACCCAGACGACCAGCTACCGACCGGAAATCTGGGCTTTGGGATTACGTAATCCCTGGCGTTTTTCCTTTGACCGCGCCACGGGAAATCTGTATACTGCCGATGTCGGGCAGAATCGCTACGAAGAGGTGCATGTCCAGCCTGCCGCCGGCACTGGCGGGGAAAACTATGGCTGGGATATCATGGAGGGGTTGCACTGCTACGAGCCATCGGAAGGGTGCGACCAGTCCGGGTTAACCCTCCCCGTAGTTGAGTATGCACATCAACAGGGCAACTGCTCTGTTACCGGCGGCTTTGTCTATCGTGGCCCCGGCGTCCCACGGATGCAGGGAATCTACTTTTATGGCGACTACTGCACCGGCTTTATCTGGGGGCTGCGGCCAAATGGCGCGACCTGGGAAAACCAATTGCTTGCCGACACCGTGCTAACCCGACTGACTAGTTTTGGTGAAGATGAGGTGGGCAACCTCTACGCAACCGACCTGAACACCGGTAGCGTGTACCGACTTATTGATGAACAGTTTACCTATTTGCCCTTAATCCAACGTTAAAAATGTATCAGGAAAACACAGTGCTGCTGCACAGCGACCAGCTATCTCAACGTTATCTAGAAAGGAGCAGCCGACCACCGTCGCCGGAACAGACCCGGTTTCATCCTTACTGACGACGGCTCCGGTCGGTTATCGCGGTATGACACACAAGATCCTGACCCTACCTCTGCTCATTCTGCTGCTGCTCTTGACGCTTCTGCCGGCATCATCAACGGCCACCCATGCCGCTCCGCGCTGTTTTGATGCTGAGAGTCCCGCGATCACCGACTGTATCGACGGACGCATCCAGTCCTTCTGGGAACAGCAGGGTGGGCTGCCGGTTTTTGGCTACCCCTTGACACCGGCCTACCAGGAGCAGACCGAAGCCGGCCCGATTACGGTGCAGTGGTTCGAGTATGCCCGCCTGGAGCATCATCCGCACAACCCGGCACCCTACGATCTGTTGCTGGGGCGACTGGGTGTTGACACCTTCGCGCGCCAGGGCCGCTCGCCGGCACAACCGGAAGCGCCGCGTGTGGGCTGTCGCTTCTTCCCGGAAACCGGGCAAAATCTCTGCCCGCCGTTCCTACGAACCTGGCTCCAGGCAGGATTAGAACTGGGTGATCCCGACATTAGTCAGGGCGAGAGCCTGGCCCGCTTCGGGGCACCGCTGGGGCCACCCCAGACGCAGCGGCGGCCCGATGGACAGGTTATCACGGCGCAGTGGTTCGAGCGCGTCCGCCTGGAAGATCACGGCGCGGAAGGGGTGCGGGTGGGACCGCTGGGGCGCGAGACGGTTGCACCGGAGACGATCCGGTACACCCCGCTGGAACAGGCTGCGCCGCTCCCCCCCGGCGGATTTATCGAGGCATCGGGGCACCAGTTGACGCGCCTCGGTCAGCCGGTGCAGTTAAAGGGCATCAACTACTACCCGCAGGGTCGCCCCTGGGTTGCTATGTGGCAGGACTGGGATGCATACCAGATGGAGCGGGAACTACGGCTGGCCCGCGACCAACTGGGCATCAACACTGTGCGCATCCTCTACCCTTTTGAGGAGACCTTCCGCAGCTCGCGTGACCACAAGATGGATGGCGTGATGCTCAACCGGCTCAAGGAGTTTGTGCAGATCGCGGGCGACCTGGATCTGCGCCTGATTGTCACGCTGTTCGATTTTTACAACGGCTTCCCGGCTGCCGGTACACCCGAGGCAGAGGATAACCTGACCTACCTGCGCACGCTGATCGGGAACTTTGCGGGCGATGACCGAATTTTTGCCTGGGATCTGCATAACGAGCCGGACCACTACCCCATGTGGCAGGAGGGCAACGCCGCACAGGTGCTGGACTGGCTAGGCCGCATGGCCGACGAGGTGCATCGCCTCGCGCCGCATCACCTGGTGACGGTGGGCATGGGTCAGTACAACCACTTCTGGCAACCCGGCCCCGATGGGCGGCGGGTGATTGACTACAGCGATGTGATCAGCGTGCATATCTACAACGCGCCCGACGCGATCCGCCAGCTTGACGAGGTGCGTCGGCATACCAACAAGCCGATCCTGCTGCAAGAGTTTGGCTGGCCCTCCGGTCCCAAGTGTTCAACTCAGGACTACAACGAGGTCTACCAGGAACAGGTCTACCGAACCATTCTGGAGGCGGCGCAGGGACGGGTTGTCGGGATCTTTGCCTGGACGTTGCGCGACTACGATGCCGGTCCCACCGGGCGCTGGGATACGCGCGAAGAGCATTACGGCCTCTACCGTGCGGACGACAGCCTCAAGCCGGCCGCGCTGCTCTTCCAGGGCTATGGGGTGCCGCTGCTCCCCAGCAATATCAAGACCAATCTGCCGCTGACCACGACCAACCCGCGCCCACCCAGGGGCGAGAAGGCTCCGATTATGATTCCGGAGACGGGACATTATATCAAGGACTGGTATCGCGTGGCCTGGCAGGAGTTGGGTGGCGTGGTCAGCTTCGGCTTCCCGCTAAGTGAAGCCTTTATCCGCCCGGAGGATAACCGGGTAGTGCAATACTTCGAGACCGGGGTGTTTGAGATTGTGCCCTACGCGGAGCAGCATCCCGAGTTTCACCTGATGACCCGGGCCGAGCAGGCGATGCTGATGGTACGCCCGGTTGAGTTGGGGCGCGATGTCACCGCCGGGCGCAACTTCCCACAGGGGGTGAATGTGGCCCCCAATGGCCGCCGCTTCCCGGAAACGGGCTACACGGTGGGGGGCGCATTCCTGGGCTTCTACGACGGTATTAATGGTCCCTGGCGGATGGGCTTCCCCATCTCTGAGGAAGTGATCGAGGAGATCAACGGCGTGCCCACCGTGGTGCAATACTTCGAGAAGGGCCGCCTCGAGTGGGACAGCCGCGCCGGGGTGGTCAGTATCGGGCGGCTGGGAACCCGGTTCTGGGCCGACCGTTGCCAGGTCAACGGTGACATCGGCTCACGGTGACGCCGCCCCTTCCAGCGAACAACACAAAGCTGCCAGGTGTGTTCTACCTGGCAGCTTTGTGTTCTACCCCTGTGCCAGTCGCTCCTCAGGACGGCGCACCTACGACCGGTCATGAAAATAGCGCTCCAGGCCAAACCCGACCACAATCCCAACACCAATCAACAGAAGCGGCCCGATTCGTACCATCAGGCCCAGTGTGATGAGTTGCTCCCAGAGTGCAAAGTCCATGCTGTACCTCCGTGATGTCACGATAGCCATAGAGACCAAGATTACTTCATCCTACCATAGCTTCATAACCAGCACGTCACCGGGGGCTGCGTCACATAGTTCTCGCAACCCTGCGCACAACGCCCAACCTGTGCTACAATCTCCGCGCCAAAACGTGTGTCACTACCTGGAGGAATTAATGCATAACGTAAAGCATATCCGGTCTGCCGGTGCCGGTCGCTTGTTAGTATTGCTGTTCGGAATACTCTTAAGCGGTGCGGGATGCGGATCGAGTGCCGCCACGCCGCCGGCATCCACCGCAACGACGGCCACAACAACGGCCGCTGCCGGCGCTGCGGTTACACTCACCCCGCCGGAGCCGACGGCAACCTCCGCACCCGATCCAACTGCCACGCCCGAACCAACCGCTACACCCGAGCCGCAGACAGCGCGCTTTGCGATTATCGGCGACTATGGTATGGCCGGGCCACCTGAACAGGAAGTTGCCGACCTGGTGAAAAGCTGGAACCCTGACTTTATCGTCACCACGGGAGATAATAACTACCCCACCGGCGCAGCCGAAACCATTGACGCCAACATCGGCCAGTACTACGCCGAGTTTATTCATCCCTACACCGGCGCATACGGTCCCGGAGCCGAGACCAACCGCTTCTTCCCGATCCTGGGTAATCACGACCTGGATATCGCCGGCGGGCAGGCTTACCTCGACTATTTTGAACTGCCGGGGAACGAACGCTACTACAGCTTTACCCGGGAGCCGATTGACTTTTTCATGCTCAATAGCATGCCGGGCGAACCTGACGGCATCGAAGCCGACTCGGTACAGGCGGAGTGGTTGCAACAGGAACTGACTGCCGCCGATGCCTGCTGGAAGCTGGTCTTCTTCCACCATCCGGCCTACTCGTCGGGGCATCGCGGGGAGAGCGCCTGGATGCGCTGGCCGTTCCAGGAGTGGGGCGCGGATGCGGCTTTCTCCGGGCATAACCATGTCTATGAGCGGATCATGCGCGACAACTTCGTCTACTTTGTTAACGGGCTGGGCGGTGGCCCGCGCTATGCCTTTGCGGAAGCCCTGGTGCCGGGCAGCGTAGTACACTATAACCAGGACCACGGAGCGATGCTGGTCGAGGCCACGGGCGGAACGATGACACTTCAGTTTGTGACCCGCACCGGCGAGGTGATTGATACCTACACCATGGAGAAATCCTGTTTGTGACAGGAGTTACGCGGTGGACGTTTGGACCACGAACACCACGAAATGAGCGAAACCCGCGAAACGGCCAATGCCGGCATGCAGCAGGCGATCTCGGGTTTTGACGGGGGATATCGCCTCCGGCAGGGCGGAAGATTCCATCCTTTTTCCCAAACAAGTTGCACGTTGTGCAACTTGTTTGGGAAAAAGAAAAAAGTGTACCATGCTGCCGCCGGCAAAGACGACTGTTGTGAGCCTATGTGTCTGATTTGAACGCCCACCGCGTAACTCCTGTCAGTGACACGAAGTACGCGGTGGGCATGCACCAATACCTTTCAAATACGGCCGGATTAGCTCGCGCAAAGCCGCAAAGCGGCAACGTTTATGCAGTTCTTGGCGACCTTGGCGCTTTTGCGCGAGCTTATTTGACAGGAGTTACGCGGTTCCCGTCCAAACGGGCGTTTGAGCGCCGGAACGGCTCATATCGCCTGCGGCAGCATGGTACGGTTTTATCTTTTCCCGAAAAATTTTGCGCAAAGCGCAAAATTTTTCGGGAAAAGGATGTCACCTTCCGCCCTGCCGGAGGCGAAACCCAACCCCTGGTGGGGCGACCACGTAACTCGTGTTATTTGAATGGTATTGGGGCATGCACATCAGGCATGTGCCGGAATGAACGGCCCGATTCGCTGGCGGCAGCATGGTACGTTTGTATCCTTTTTCACGAAAATTTGGCTCTGTGAGCCAAATTTTCGTGAAAAAGCATGGTCGGTTCCGCCCTGCCGGAGACGAAGTACACCTCCCGCTGGAGCACCGCATACCGCATATCATGAGATTAGCCGCAGGTTTTACATGTGCGGAACGTTATGTTACCATTGCGGCGATTATGTTACGTCTACTCTACCACCGATATACATTCCTAAGGAAACGCCATGCGGACAGGTCTGCGTATCCTTGTTGGAGCCCTGCTGCTCCTGGGGTTGGCGCTCAGCGCCCATTTTTTGACGGCCTCGGTCAACGCGCCCCATGAGGGCAATCGCCGGGGAAACACACCCGTAACCGACGCGCAGGTCGCCTTTGCCGATCAATCCGGGACGGACATGCCCATGCCGTTGCCATCCGATACCACCCGGCCCAGTGTTACGCCAACGCCGAGTCGTACGCCGACGCTAACGGCGACACCCATGCCGACGGCGACACCCACGCCGGAGGTGCGCCCGCTGCGCCGGCGCTTCGAGGCGGAGGAAAACGATATTGTGACGCGTGTCCGACCCGGAGTTTACCATATCAGTCGGGTGACGAACGATCCGCTGCGCATCAACGTGCTGCTCTTTGACATCACCGCGCCGGAGTTTGATATCCGCACCGCGCTGGGCGAAGGCTGGCTGTCGGGGCGGGCTCGCACATCCTACATGGCCTGGCAGAATGATGCCCTGGCCGGGGTGAATGGCGATCTCTTCTCAGCGGCGGGCGTCCCCGAAGGCTTCACCATGATCGACTCGCGGGTGGCGGTCGCGCCCAAATACCGCGCAACCTTCGCCTGGAGCAAAGACCGGCAGCCCTTTATCGGCTACTTCACCGAAAACTGGACCTGGGACGCTGCCGTGGTTGCGCCGGATGGCAGCCGTGCGCCGCTGACCCAGGTCAACTGGTGGTGTCAGGAGGAGTTGATCTGCCTCTACAACGACTTCGCCCGGATTGCCCCGGCCCGCTGGGGTGATGTCAAGGTGCTGCTGACACCGGCCGGTCGCGTTGCCCAAATTGTCGAGGGCGAGCAACTCTTCATCGATGCGGGGATGCAGGTGCTCCAGGGAACCGGCGTGGGGGCCGAGTGGCTGCTGGAGAATCTTGAAATTGACGACCGGGTTACGCTCGATATCACGACTGATCCGCCGCTCTCCGACTATGAGCAGGGCATCAGCGGCGGCCCGATTATCCTGGAGAAGGGGCGCTTTGTGCAGGACTGCTTCTGCACCCTGCGTGACTGCACGCTAGCAGAAGCAGAAGATCTGCTCTGCGAAGATTTCACCTACGACTGGAAGTTCCGGCATTACCAGTGGGTTCAGATGCCACGCACCGGTATCGGCTACGATAAGAACAAGCAGACGCTGATCGTCGCCGTGGTGGATGGCTACCAACTGGGCTTCAGCCGGGGCGCGACCCAGCGCGAGTTTGCCGATCTGCTACGCGAGTTTGGCGCGTATACCGCGATGGAACTTGACGGCGGCGGCTCCACCACGATGGTTTTGGAAGACGAGATTGTCAACTACCCCTCGGACGATACCGGGGAGCGTCATGTCGCCAATGCGCTGCTCTTCTTCTGGAATGATGAGCCGCCACCCGCGCCGGAATTTGTACCGTCGGACCCGCTGCCCCGACCCGCCCTGAAACCCAGGTGAGGAAGAGAATTAATGTCACGACTGTCACGACTGTCACAATGGAGGAAAAAACTTGCACTGCCGGCAATCGCCATCCTGCTGCTGCTGGCACTGTCGGCATTTGTGCCGGAGTTCCGGTTGGTCCCGATGGCCGCGTTTGCGCCCACCCCCACCGCCACGCTGCCACCCAGCACGCCAACGCCGACGCCGTCGTCCACCGCCACCCGGACGCCAACGGCGACCCGGACGCCACGGCCCAGCGCCACGCCCACGGTTACGGCGACACCCAGCCGCCTGGCCGACGCCGACGCCGAGTATGTGCCGGTGCTGATGTACCACTACATTCGCACCGTCGATGAGCAAGCAGACCCAATGGGCTATCGGCTCTCGATCACCCCGGAGCGCTTCGCCGAACAGATGGAGTGGCTGCGCGATAACGACTACACCCCGATGCGGATGGATGCCCTGTCCGCCTGCTTGCGGGGGCTGACCCGCTGCCCGGAGAATCCCGTGGCCCTCACCTTCGATGATGGCTACACCGACGCGGCAACCGAGGCGCTGCCCATCCTGGAAGAGTATGGGTTTGTGGCAACATTTTATGTGGTGGTAAACTTCGTCGGCAAGCCGGGCTACATGACCTGGGAGCAGATCGAACTACTGCGCGACAGCGGCATGGAGATCGGTTCGCACACAGTCAACCATTTTGACCTGACCGGACTGGAGCTGGGTGCCGCCCAGGATGAGATTGTCACTTCGCGACAACTGCTGGAGGAGCGGCTGGAGATACCGGTGGTGAGTTTTAGCTATCCGGTCGGCAGCTACAACAGCGCGCTGGCGGGCGTAGTGCATTCAGCGGGGTACACCAATGCTGTGATCGTCCTGCCGGGGGACAGCATTACCCACATGTACGAGATTCCGCGCCGCCGGGTGCTGGGCGGCGAGAGCATCGCGGGCTTCCCCTGGTACATGGTGCCGGTCGCCGTGGAGTAGTATGCGGCTCGATCAGGCGTGAGGAGACAGTACCGGATAACATACGGGAGTTCCGGCTGGTGAATGTTGAAACATAGTCCGGATATGGAATGTCCTGGAATCCCGGCTTTAGCCGGTGAATGCCTGCCGGGGCCGCGGCATCCTGCTGGGAACGCCCGATCCGGCTGATGAACGCTAAGAGCCTGTCTGAAAAGATGATGCGCGTCGGTCCCACGGCATGCGGGGTGCCCTGCGCCACCGGACAGCGCCCCAGGCGTCCCGGCGTCAGCCGGTGTGTGGCCGGAACCGGCTGACGCCGGGACTCCCGCGCCGGGGCCGTCGCCCCATGACCAACCCGTTTCAGACAGGCTCTAAGAAATACTGCGGATATGGCGTGCAGTCGCACCGCCGCCACCGCATGCTGACCGAAGTGCGGGATTCCTGGCGTTCCTCGGCAACGGTCTCACCAGTTGAAGCCGGGACTCCCGATCACTGATGTCCGGATTACAAATTCAAAGTTTATTAACCGGGACTCCGGTATGCGCTTTGCATCCTTTGCGCCTTTGCGTGAGCTTATCTCAAACCGCCTCACGTACCCGGCATCACCACATCGGCCAGCGGGCGGACCCCGACGCCATACTCCAGCGCATCCAGCGGCGGGGATGCCACAACCTCGGCCTCATCTGTGGCAGGTTGGGTATGCTCCGGGGCAAACAGAATCGCGTTCCGCCGATAGGGATGCGGCGGATGCCACTCCGCGTCAGGCGTAACATAGTTCGCCGTGGCAACATCGGTATAGCGCGCGGCGGTCTTGCCATCAATATCCAGTAGCACCGCGCCCTCGGTGACATCACGCACCGCCGCAACCGGAACAACGACCCGGCGTTCGTGTCGCATCTCCCCATCGGCATACAACCGCCGGTCGGTCCCGGCCAGGTCGGGAAAGCTGCCATGCACTACCAGGGCCGTCACCAGACGATTAGCGGGGTTGATCACCACCCGCTCTACATGCCCCAGTTGCATATCCAGGCTGTAAACTTCCCGACCGATGGGCGGCTGCAACACACGCTGTTCCGCTTCATCAAGCGCAATCCCCGGCGCGCGCACTTGATTGATCACCCCGCGCACCAGCGGCACACTGCCCGCGTCATCCGCGACAGCGGCATGCGTAGCCCCGTCCGGCACCTCGCCGCTGAGAAAGACAAAGCCGCGCTGGACATGCACCCACACCGGACGGCCACGCGTGCGCGGGTCATTGGACAACGCCTGTGACACAGCATACACCACCTCGCCATCCGCAACCAGATGATTCTCGACCGCCCGCACGCCGCGCGTTGCCTGCGCAACCTGCTCAATCAGATCACGGCTGCCGGGGCGCAGCACATACCCGCGCAGATCTACCACTCCATTACGGACAATAATTTCAATCGCACGGTGATCAATCTCGTGCAATGTCTCGCGCTGCCAGAGCGCATGCTCAATGTCGGCGGCAATATCCTGATCCGAGCGGTAGACCAGCAGTTCTGACCGCGCGGCACATCTGAGGCTCAGTTGAATCCCATGCGGACCAAACTGCTCAACCCGATTAGTGGGAACGATAAAGGTCTGTTTGACGAAACGCCCATGCTGTACTACAAAGTGCTGTATGCGACCACAGGGATTAACCAGCAGGGAAAGCATATGCGCCGACCCCCCATCACGGTAAAGCATGCGCTGCCCCAGGCGCACCAGGACATACGCCGTCAGGGGGCTCTCGTGGGTACAGGTTTGCAGCGGCGTGTTAAGATGCGCCGAGAGCATGCCGGAGGCGGGGCGACCATTGCGGCCGCTGCGCGGAGTGCCGTTTAACACCTTCCCCAGGCCATAGTCGCGGCCCTTCCCGACGACGCCATAGCAGCGTGGATAGAAGCGGGGCAGCACCGCCATCTGCGAATGGCTGATGTGCAGCCGGATCTCGTCGTGGGTTGCTTCCGCTACCTGGGTCAGGGGCACAATTACCGGACGGGAGAAAGGCTGGTCGCGCTGGACAACCAGGGCGACCACACGCCGCTTGGTGGCATGGACAAAGAGATGTTTCAGATTGCCGCACGATCCGTCGCCGGCAATAACCAGCGCTCCCGGTTTGAGTTCCAGTCTTGATTCAGCCATAGCTACTCCACACCCCCGCTGGTGCCGCTTCATCATCGAAGACTGCTGGTTGCCGGTTGCTTGTCAGGTTGATCGTAACAGCAATCTATCAGGTAATCATCAGGATCACCCACCGGGTTCGGCGTTGAAAAACCGTTTCACCAGACGAAAATACTACTCTTACCATCAGTAACTGGAATTACGCAGTCAGCTCCAAACCAGGCGTTGGCCGGCAATCAACGGCGTATTTCGCCTCCGCTCTGCCGGAGGTGAAATACGCCGTTATCGGGAGCACATGGCCCGTTTGAACGCGCACCGCATAACTCGCGCAATATGACAGGACTTACGCGGTCGCTGACCTGAAAGACAATTCGCCCCCGGCAGGGCGGAAGAACCCAGATCTTGTTCACGAAAGGTTGGCTCGAAGAGCCAACCTTTCGTGAACAAGACAGATCAGGTACCACGCTGCCGCCGGCAAAATACGCCGTTATCGAAAGCAACCGGTCCGTTTGAATATGCACCACGTAAGTCCTGTCATATGACACGAGTTACGCGGTCGTCCATCCGCCGGCTGGGATGCGCCTCCGGCAGGGCGGAAGAGTCTATCCTTGTTCAGGACAATTTGGCTCTGTGAGCCAAATTGTCCTGAACAAAATAAAAGAAGTACCATGCTGCCGCAGGCGAATCCGGCTTCCATCGGGTGAAACGTCCGATTTGCATGTCAACCACGTAACTCACGTACTATACTAATAGTAGTATACTGCGTTCGCGGGGGATTCGTCACCGGGCGGGGTGAAAAACTGGTCGAGTGGGGAGGGTGATCCTGGTCAACTGACCAGGGTGCGACAAAGATGCCGTTATGGGCTGAATTGATCATCTTAACTTCAGGTGAAATAGCACTGGCATGATTATGAGTTTGATAACAAATCGGTATGAGGCAGACTGATCGGCGTGCAGAGCATCGTTCCTTCCCGAATATGCACCAGATTGAAGCCTGCGCCAGGTTGCATATCCAGCATAGCATGGTTCAGGGGGTCGTAAGTGTAGGCAACACCCGGTGCAGTTGCGCATACCGTGCCATGAAACTGGCCGCTGCTGCCAATATGAATATGCCCGTGCAGCATCCCGACCAGGGCACGCCCCTGGATCACGGCGGCAAGCTGATCGGTGTTAGTTAACTGATGATCGGGGAGATGCGGCACCGGCGGCGCAAACGGCGGATGGTGAAACACCAGCAGATGACCGCGCGGCATTGGCAGATCCAGCACCTGATCAAGCCAATCCAGTTGCCCCGGCGAAAGCGACCCGGCCACGGCACCCGGCACCCGGCTGTCAAGCATTATGATCTGCAGCCCGGCGATAACCTGCCGGGTAACATAGGGTGTATCCTCACTGGTGCCGGGCTCGCCCAGCACAACCTGCCGAAAAGCGACCCGCTGATCATGGTTGCCCAACCCGGCAATAACCGGCACACCCGTCTGCCGCACCTCCACGAGGAACCGGGCCACCTGCCGGTAACTGTCCGGTTGACCATCGTGCGAGAGATCACCACTGATCACGCAGAAGTCGGGCGTCAGGGCGCGTGTGCGGATAAAGTTCAGGACCGCGCGTGCCCGATCAAGCGGTGGTTGGCCTGCCGGCCGTTCCCGGGGATCAGCAGTCAGGTGCAGATCACTCAGATGAATACCAATCAGTTCACTCGCTGTCACCTTCCGCTGGTCCTTCCTCCGGCGGCGCGTCCGGGTTATCCGGGTTGTTCAGCAGGGGTGGTCCCTTGCCACGCCGCAAATAATCCACACTCTGCTGGAAGAGCGGTTCACCCGGGTCCATCTGGGCCGCGCGCTCAATATTGTCCAGGATCGCCGGATCATTATCGTTGATGAGATGGATCGCCCAGCCACGTAGAAAAAACGCTGCCGCCAGATCCGGGCGGGCCTGAATTGCGGGTGTCGTTGCTTCCATGATCCGCTCGGTCAGGGATTGCTCCCAGCCATCGGCAACCGTGCCCGCCACCAGCGGCGTCGGCCGGCTGAAGATCCGTTCCACACTCAGGGAGCGCATAAGCTCCATCGCGGCGGCATAATCACCATAGAAGATATTCTCCAGCAGCGGATAGGCCCCATCGCGGGCCTGCTCTGCCCGCGCTTCGGCATGCAGCCGGATCAGCCGGGCATTCCAGGCGACAATCTCATCATCAATGGGAGCGGGGATCTGGTTGATGGTCTCGCGGGCATCTTTCCACAACCCGGCCTGGGCCAGTTCGACGGCGCGGTTATTCAGGCGGCGCAGGTCATCGGGGGCCGATTCGGGCAGCAACCGCAGTGGCACCTCCTCCATCTGCCCATCATCATAGCGCTGCACCTCAAACTGCATGAGCCGCACGCCGCACGCATAGCAGAAGACATAGTTATCGCTCTGGTTCAGCACCACCGTTCGCGGCAGGCCATCGCCATCCAGATCCTGAATCGCGCCCGCAAAGGGGCTGGAGTTGCAGTTTTCCACTTCACTAAAGAGCGTTGTACCGTCAAAGCGCAGCAGATCGAAACAGCCACCATGCGCGCCAACCCCGCTCTGCACCTCCAGCCAGATCGACTCACCCGCCCCAAACGGCGCAACCAGCACGCTTTCCGGACCAAGATAGTCGGCGGTTGCCAGCGTAAAGCGGCTCGCCTCCTGCCAGGCGTTGTCGGCACGCGTGTAGATTGCTACAAAATGATCGCGTCCCGCACCGAGCCCGCTTATGCCATAGGTAAAAGCAATCCAGGCCGCGGGGTCCGCTTCGGCGCCGGTCATGACGGGCAGCACCTTCACCCCTTCGATGCCGTCAAACGTGGGACCGACGGTCGGGTCGGGCGTGGCGGTGGGCGGCATCCCGGCGGCAACCGTGGCGGACAGTCCGGCGCTCAGGGTGGCAACCGAGGCCGGCGGCGGAGCAGTCGTTGCCGTCGCCTCCAGCGAAGACAGGCCCACCCGGGGCGCGGTAGGTCGCACGGTAGCAGTGGGTGTCGGCAACACGGCCGGCACTTCCGTAATCTCGGCGCGCGGACGACAGGCTGCCGGCAGCAGTAGCGCTGCGCTAACGCAAACCAGCAGCAGGGCCGCGCGAAGACGGCGACCCGACACCAGGCCGGAACGCTGTTGAAACATCGCGAAACTCCTCAAATGGGCTTGGTTCTCAGAGACTGTCTGAAACGGGTTGGTCATGGGACAATACCTTTCAAATAGCAGAACCTGCACGGTAACGTGGCAAACCGGGCGTTTGCTCCGCTACAGAACGGTTCCGCCTGCGGCAGCATGGTACAGTTTTATCTTTTTTCACAAAACATTTTCACCTTGTGAAAATGTTTTGTGAAAAAAGGATGGTTTCTTCCACCCTGCCGGAGGCGGTATCCTCTTCCAGCTCAGGAACCAGGTAAGCCTGGTTATTTGAACGGTATTGGGTCATGGGGCGACGGCCCCGGCGCGGGAGTCC
>JGI12109J20283_11226581_pt1 | contig 90108 bp, 60 predicted proteins | sample ElkSlonscriptome_12_FD_20283 | JGI IMG/M metagenome (IMG submission 20283) | reverse complement strand
GAGAGACTGTCTGAAAAGGGGTGGTCATGGGGCGACGGCCCCGAAGCGGGAGTCCCGGCTTCAGCCGGTTCCGGCCACACACCGGCTGAAGCCGGGACTCCTGGGGCGCTGTCCGGTGTCGCAGGACACCCGGCATGCCGTGGGACCGACGCGAATCATCTTTTCAGACAGTCTCTAAGAACTAAGAACCAGACGTGCTGGTTATGTCGCTGGCGGGGAACAGGTTCGTTCTTTGTCCTGAATATCGAGAACATAGAACCAGGTAAGCCATTGCTATGTATTATACGGTGAGTTTCTGGGTATTTGGGTTCGAGGGTGCAGCGTTTCGTCTGTGGCGCATGGTACTCACGGATCTTTTTGTGGAAATCTACACACTTGAACCCCGATTTTACAGAGAGAACAGGCAAGCATAGGATAACAAACAAGTATGGTGTTTGATAGCCATGACCCGGCACGCTTTGTTCTGTGTTTTTTTGTTCTATGTTCTCTATAAGCATTGAGGAGCGAGAAGCTATGACGACAGATACAGCACCACGGCGACGCAAATGGTTCCGGCGCAAGTCCGTGCTGATTGGTATGGTGCTGCTGGTTGTGCTGCTGGGCGCGGGTGGGCTGCTGCTCCAGCGCGGCGCGCCCACCGATGCCGCCGAACTGCCGCCCGGCTGGGAGGTTGCTGTCGCCGAGGAGGGCACGATTGAGGCCACCATCGACGCCACGGGTGAAGTTGAACCGGCCGCCGAGGCCGGCCTGAGTTTTGCCGTCAACGGCACGGTCACGGCGGTGCTGGTCAAGGCGGGCGCATTTGTCGAACCCGGCCGGCCGCTGGCGCGCATCGATCCGGTTGAGCTTGAGTTAAGCCTGGAGAAGGCGCGCGCCGACCTCGCGCAGGAGCAGGCCGATTACGCGACAATCCGGGAGGGCGCGACACCGCAGGAGATCGCCGAGGCCCAGGCCCGCGTGTCCCGGGCGCAGAGCCAGTATCAGCAAACCGCCAGCAGTGTCACCCAGGCCGATATCGATGCGGCCCGCGCCGAACTGGAGCAGGCGCAGGCAAAACTGGCCCGCCTCCAGCGCGGCCCTGAAGAAAAAGATCTGGTTGATGCGCGTGAGCGGGTGGAGCGGGCCCGCGTGTCCCTCAACTCGGCGCGGACGGAGCTTGCCGGTGCCAAGGAGCGGGCTCGCCTGGACATGGAAACAACCGCCAACGAAGTGCGCAACAAGCAGGAAGAATACAGCCGGATCTACTGGGAGAACCGTGAACTGGAGAATGCCCTGGCGCGCGGTGGCGACGAACTGCCCCAGGAAGATAAGGACGAAGAAGCCGCCGCCCTGCGTGCGGTTGAGGATGCCGAGATGACACTGGAGCAGCAGCGGGTCGCCTACGAGGAAGCACAACAGGAAGAGATTACCACCCTCCAGGAGCGTGAGTCCGATCTGCGCGAGGCCCAGGCCAACCTCGACGATGTGCTGTCCGGGGCACGGACGGAAGATCTGGCCGAGGCGCGCGCTGACGTGCGGCGGGCCCAGGCCGGCCTGGAAGAACTGACCGGCGCAAACCGCAGCAGCGGACTGGACGCGGACCGCGCCGGCATCGCTGAAGCGCAGGCGCAACTGGAAAAACTCATGGTTGATCCGAGTGCCGGCGAGATTGCCAAAGCTGAGGCCGCCATTGCCCGCGCCGAGGTTGCCGTGAAGGAGGCCGAGCGCGATATCGAGCAGGCCACCATGGTTGCGCCCTTTGCGGCGACCGTCTCGCGTGTCAATCTACAGGTGGGTGAGCGTACCGATGGCCCATCGGCGGACGGCAGCAGCGCGGATATTGTCATCTCCGATCTGAGCAGCATGCATGTCGATGTGCCGGTGGACGAACTCGATGTGGCTCGGATTGAGGTGGACCAGCAGGTGCGCGTCACGCTGGATGCGCTGCCCGACCAGGAGCTAACCGGCACGGTGACAAATATCGCGCCAACGGCGGATAAGAGTGACCAGGGCACGACCACCTACGAAGTTACAGTCGAGATTGATATGGGCGATGCGCCCGTGCGCCCCGGCATGACCGCCGTGGTCGAGATTGTGACGATCAGCAAAGATGATGTGGTGCTGGTGCCGCGCCGCGCCGTCCAGACCGAGAATGGTCAGAGCTACGTTCTCATTCCGGTTGAGGGGGAGCCGACCGAGCCGGGGATGCCCGCCGGCGAGCGGCGTGAAGTTGCGCTGGGCCTGAGTGATCGCCAGTTTGTGGAGATCACGGATGGCCTGGAGGCGGGCGAGGAAATCCTGGTACAGGATGTAGTGCAGACGTTTAATCCGATGGAGCGCTAACCGGGGACGCTCTATCTCCAGGGAGACAGGTGCATGGCCGAGTTGATTGAAGTACGTGATCTGGTGAAATCATACCGGATGGGTGATGTGACGGTGCAGGCGTTGCGCGGTGTCACCCTGACCATTGACGCGGGCGAGATGGTGGCGATTATGGGGCCGTCGGGCAGCGGTAAGAGTACGCTGATGAATATTATCGGCTGCCTGGATCAGCCGAGCGGTGGGGCCTACCTGCTGGATGGCGTCGATGTCGGCAGCCTGAATGATAATCGCCTGGCCGCCATTCGCAACCAGAAGATCGGGTTTGTATTTCAGCAATACATGCTGCTACAGCGGACCAGTGCTCTGCGCAATGTGGAACTGCCGATGTTGTATAGCGGCAAGGGCAACCGGCACGAGCGGGCGCGGGCGGCGCTGGAGGCCGTGGGCATGGGCGAGCGGTTGCACCACAAGCCCAACGAGCTATCCGGTGGGCAGCAGCAGCGGGTGGCGATTGCCCGCGCACTGGTTAACAACCCGCGCATTATCATGGCCGACGAACCAACCGGCGCGCTCGACTCGAAGACCGGGGAAGAGATCATGGGCATCTTCCAGCGGCTCAACCGCGAGCAGGGGATCACCGTGATCCTGGTGACGCACGAGGCCGAGATTGCCCGGCATGCCCGCCGGGTGATCAGCCTGCGCGACGGCGAGATCGAGAGCGATGCGCCGGTCGCCGAGCCGCTCGAGGTGAACGTAACCCCACGGGTGCAGGCGGTGGCGTAGCCGGTTGTGTGTCGTGGCGTTACTGGACGGGAGTCCCGGCTTCAGCCGGATCGGGCTTTCCCGACAGTATGCTGCTGCCGAGGCAGGCATCCCACCGGCGAAAGCCGGGACTCCCGGATGGCATATCCGGCTTATTTGCTCAACGTTCTTAAGGCGGCACTACGAGAGATTTAGGGTTGCGGTAGGGGCCGGCCCTGCGGACGCGCTTCTGCACGTCCCTACGGGAGTCCCGGCTTCAGCCGGATCGGGCTTTCCCGACAGTATGCCGCTGCCGAGGCAGGCATCCCACCGGCGAAAGCCGGGACTCCCGGATGCCATATCCGGCTTATTTGCTCAACGTTCTTAAGGCGGCACTACGAGAGATTTAGGGTTGCGGTAGGGGCCGGCCCTGCCGCGCTTCTGCGCGTCCCTACCGGGGCAGTGGTGCAAGCGAATTTTTCAGGAATATCAGGAAACAGAAGATGAGGTTGTTTGAATCACTGCGGGTTGCCTGGACTGCCCTGAGCGCCAACAAGCTGCGCTCCATTCTGACCATGCTCGGGATCATCATCGGCGTGGGCGCGGTGATTGGCATGCTGGCTATCGGCAGCGGCTTTCAGCGCTTCCTGGATCAGCAGTTTAGCAGTTTTGGCGTGGGTGTCTTCTATGTTGGCCCGTTTGTCGATAGCCGCCGGGTTGACGAAAACCGGTCGGCCCGCCTGACTGCCGACGATGCCGAGGTGATTATGCAGCCGGGCGCGGCTCCCGCCGTCAAAACGGTTGCGGTGCAGTATAGTCTGAACGGAACGGTGCGGGCCGGGCGGGAGAGCCAGAGCCTGTCGGTCAACGCGGTCTCCCCCAGCCACTTCACCATCTCCGCCAACACGCTGGACGCGGGGCGCTACTTCACCGAGGAGGAGAATGACGCGCGTGCGCGGGTGGCAATCCTGGGAATCGAAGCCGCGCAGAATCTGTTTGACCCGGAGATTCCCCCGGTGGGGCAGCGCATCTCAATCAACGGCGTCAGCTTTGACGTGGTGGGCATCCTGGTACCGGAACAGAGCGGTGGCGGACCCAATGGCAATGCCGGGCGGGCGGTGTTTGTGCCCTACGAAACCGGCAAGAGCCGCCTCTTTCGCAACCGGGTTTCTTCCCGGGTTGATGTCAATACCATTACCGTTCAGGCACAGGACCGCGACCAGGTTGACGAAGCTATTCGGCAGGTGACGCTGATCCTGCGTGAGCAGCATCGCCTGACCTACCAGGACAATGACTTCACGATCATTAGTCTGGATCAGATTACGGCCACAGTTGAAGGTATTATCGCGGGCTTTAACGCCTTCCTGGGGCTTGTTGCCGGGATTTCGCTACTGGTGGGCGGCATCGGCATTATGAATATTATGCTGGTCAGCGTCACGGAGCGCACCCGCGAGATCGGCCTGCGCAAGGCCGTCGGCGCGCGCCACTCGGATATTCTGCAGCAGTTCCTGATTGAGGCGATTGTGCTCTGCCTGTGTGGAGCAGCGCTGGGCGTGCTGCTAGGCTATGGATTGTCCTTCCTGGGCAGCTTTGTGCTGGTGGGCGTCTTCCAGGCCGAGGGCGCGCAGGCGGTGGTGACGCCGGGGGCAGTGCTGCTGGCGACGGTCATCGCGGCGACGATCGGGCTCTTCTTTGGTTTCTTCCCGGCGTTGCAGGCCTCCCGCCTCAACCCGATTGAAGCATTGCGCTATGAGTGAGGAACGGGTTAGGGGTTAGGGGTTAGGGGTTAGCACGCAGCAATAATCCCTCTCTGATACGCATCCTCGCGTCTTCGGTTCTGCGCATCCTCGGAAATGAGAGTTACTATGAGTATTCTAGAGTCGTTTCGGGTGGCCTGGGTGGCCTTGCTGTCGAATAAGGTGCGTGCCTTGCTGACGATGCTGGGTATTATCATTGGCGTGGGCGCGGTCGTGGGTATGCTGGCAATCGGCAACGGGCTATCGAACTATATCGAGGGCGAGTTTAATAAAATGGGCGTCGGGGTGTTTTACATCATGCCCCAGGTTGACAGCACCGCGACCGATGTCGATATCGCGCCCCGCCTGACTGCCGAAGATGCCGAGGCCATCCTGCGGCCGGGTGTCGCGCCGGCTGTGACCGGGGTTGTGGTTGAGTATCAGAATACGGCCGTTGCCGGCGGCGGTGGCGACCGTTACTACTATCCGGTCAAGGGGATCACGCCCAGCCACTTCAGCGTTGCGGCGCATGAACTGGCGGCCGGCCGCTTCTACACGCCGGAGGACGAGCAGGAGCGCGCGCGGGTCGCCGTGATCGGCTACGAGGTGGCCGAGACGCTGTATGGCAGCATCGGCAATGCCCTGGGGCAGCGCATGACCCTCGACGGTGTGAGCTTTGATGTCGTGGGGGTGATCGCCACCGAGCCGAGTATGGTGTCGAACGATTTTGACAGCCCCGGCGAGACGGTCTATGTGCCCTACCAGACCGCCCGTAGTCGCCTGTTCCGCAACCAGGTTTCCACGCGGGTTGATGTTGATCAGATCACGGTGCAGGCCCGCAGCGTTGACGAGGTTAACCCGGCGATTGAGCAGGTGACGGCGCTCTTGCGCGAGCGGCACCGCCTGACCTATCAGCCGAATGACTTTCGCATCGACAACCCGGAAGAGGACGCCGCCAATGCCCAGGCGACGATTATTGGCCTGAAGGTCTTCCTGGGGATTATCGCGGGGATCTCGCTGCTGGTGGGTGGCATCGGTATTATGAATATCATGCTGGTCAGTGTGACGCAGCGCACCCGCGAGATCGGGCTACGCAAGGCCGTCGGCGCGCGCCCGCGGGATATCCTGCAGCAGTTCCTGATCGAGGCGATCCTGCTCTGCTTCCTCGGCGGCGCATTTGGCGTGCTGCTGGGCTACGGCATGTCGTTTGCCGGAACGTTTGTCCTGGAAGAGGTCTTCCGGGCCGAGGGCTCGCGGGCGACGGTCTCGGCTAATGCGATTATCCTGGCGACAACAATCTCAACCGCCATTGGGGTCGGGTTTGGCTTCTTCCCGGCCCTGCGCGCGGCGCGGCTCAACCCGATCCAGGCGCTGCGCTCGGAGTAGGGGGTGAAGCATTGGCCTGGCATTGCGGCAACCCTTTACACCATCCCGGAGACTACTTACACCGCCATGCATCCGGCCTGGGTAAAGCCAATGCTGCGCTCCTACTCCTCGTCCGGCACCGCGACGAGCAGGATGGGCTGGGGGACCGGGAAGAAGTGGGGCCAGGCGGTTGGGTAGCAGGGTGCGGGGAGACAGAATAGTGGTCAAACGGTGCATTGTGGGGTGAAGAACCGGCCCGGACAGATGGCACGTTGGTCCATTCGACCGCAGTTCGGAGTCATCTTCACAGGTAATGCGCGCTTCTAATTTGTGGACAATTGTTTCCCAACCCGCCCGCTCCACGCCCCACGCTTCACGTCTCACATTTCACGTTTCACGCCCCACGCTTTACACAACTTATATTCCGGTGACAACCAGAATCCTTTTTTGTGGTAATCTGATGTAGCGCATAAAACCGATAACCAGAAACGCTCTCTGAACTGATATGTTCATCGCCGGGTTATAATTTCGGCAGACATCATTGCCCGGGGCGACTGTCGCGCCGGGCCGATCAAACCGTTGCCGGGTCAGGCGGGGTGGTGCCACGGGGCCGACGCCGCGCTCACCGTAACGCACATACCCTCCCGTGATACCAGGTAAGGTTGCTAGACACGAAGGTGATATTTATGGCTACATCGTCGTATGATCCGACATCAAGCATGTCCCAGGGCTTACCCGCTTTTGCGCCACCGCAGCGGGTGATGCTCGCCAATGGGCCGGTTGCCTATCGCCAGGCGGGGAGCGGCTTCCCGCTGCTGCTGCTTCACGGCTGGGGCGGCTCATCGCGCTACTGGCAGGATACGCTCAATCTCTTTGCTGATATTCGCTGCATCTATGCGCCCGATCTGCCGGGGCATGGCGAAACGCCACCGCTCCAGGATGAAACCAGTGCCGAGCGGCTGGCAACTCTGGTGATCGAGTTTGCCGATGCACTGGGCCTGGAGCAGTTTGATCTCAACGGGCACTCGTTGGGGGGCGCAGTTGCGGTCTATATCGCCGCGCGCCGGCCGGAACGCGTACGTAAGCTGGTGATAACCAGTCTGGGCACCTTTCGCAGCAGCTTCGAGGAGATGGTCTGGATGCAGACCTATTATCAGATGAGCATGGGCATGCTGCTCTGGCGGCCCTGGCTGCTCTTGTGGCGGCCCTGGCTGAAGTTCTGGCAGCCCTGGCTCGACTGGTTCGTTAGCTGGCCGCCGGTCTATCGCATGTTGGCATCGCCCTTCATGCATCAGATGCCGGTGGATGAGCGGGTGCTGCTTGAGGGCGCGCTGGAATTTCTCCGTGCGGATCGCCTGACCGCCCTGGAGAATGCGATCAGCGCGGGTAGTCCGGCGTTCATTCCGGCACTGCAAAAGGTGCAGGCCCCAGCGCTGGTGGTGTGTGGCGATCAGGATCTGATTATGCCCACCTCCGGCGCGGAAACGCTGGCGCAGCATCTAGCGCAGAGTCGCCTGGTCGAGATCCAGGCGTGCGGGCATATCCCGATGATTGAGCAGTCGGCAGAGTATCATAACCTGCTGCGCGAGTTTCTGATGGCTGAAGCGTAGGAGTATGCCTGACGCGTACCGCGTGTGATTGACGCACGGTACGCGGTGAACATGTGGCTCTCCGAGTCACATGTTCGTGCAAATGAAAGGAATCTTCCACCCTGCCGGAGGCGATATTACCTTTCAGGGAAGGGACCGCATAACTCGCGTGATTGACATGAGTTGCGCGATTCTCCGCATCGCCTGAGAACTCATCGATTCGCGCGCCCGTTTGGGCTGTTCACGGTGTGCTTCATGCGGCCTGCTCACCTGCCCCCTGGTTATTGCCTGCCTGTGCCATCCGCCGGGAGGCGACTTCGTAGTCGGCAAGCACCTGCCGGAGCCGGGTCAGTGCCTCATCAGTGAGTTCGCCAGGGGTACCCTCCACCACCCAACGTACCGCCGTTATCAGAGATGCCAGTTCAAACGGGTGAATGGTCATTTGAAAAGCTGGCAGTAGCGAATATAGACCATTAAAATAACATTGAAATCCCAAATAGTTATGGCAAAGTAAATCCGCCGCGAAATTTTATTCGCGGCGGATCAAACCTGTTCACCCCTGTTCTATGACAGGGCTTACGCAGTGCAACTTTATTTCAATTGGTTGACCAACCCAAACGCCCATTTGCCTGCGGCAGCATGGTACATTTTGACCTTTTTTATCCTGCCGGAGGCGAAATTCCCTGTCGGCTCAGGAACTGCGTAACTCCTGTTGCGTGACTGGAGCAACCCTACACTATTCAAATGTCACCGCTACGCTCCCGATACCCGCAAAGGTAGCCGTAAACTGATCACCTGCCTGGATCGGATGCAGCGGCGTCAGCGAACCGGCCAGAATAATATCCCCTGCTTCCAATTGCCGGTTATGCGTGGCAAGTTTGTTGACCAGCCAGGCAACTGATGTTGCCGGGTCGCCCAGCACCGCCGTGCCCTGCCCCTCGGCAACCTGCTCCCCATTTTTGGTCAGCGCCGCCGTCACATTCCGCAGATCAAGCCCCACATCCAGCGCGCGCGCTTCTCCCAGCACATAGCGGCTGACCAGACCGTTGTCGGCGATCAGTTCGTGCATCCCCTGCAGTTTCCAGTCAGTGGTGCGGGCATCAACGACCTCGAATGCGGGCAGTAACGCCGCCGTTGCCGCCAGGACATCCTCCGCCGTTATGTCGGGACCACGCAGGGGTTGCCCCAGTTGGAAGGCGACTTCGCATTCGATGCGCGGATGGATCAGTTGCGCAAAGGGGATCGTCCCACCATCCGGAACGCGCCCGGCGGCCAGTAGCGAACCATAGAAGGGCTCGGACAGGCCAAAGAGTTGCATCGCGGCCTGACTGGTAGCGCCGACCTTCTTGCCGATCACCCGCTCCCCCCGCTGCGTCTTCAGATCGAGCAGAGCCGTCTGCACCCGGTAAACGTCGGCCTCAGTCAACTCGGGGAAGCGCGAACTGATCGGCTCAATCGGCATGGTCCGCTCTTCGGCAACGATCAGGGTATGCGCCAGATCGTCTATCACATAGTCAGGCGTGGTCATGTCTCGCTCCTTATCAAAACTTCACCGGGGTTCAGACATATCGATATCAACGGGGCACAACCGCTGCTTGTAGACGCCGCGCCAGTCGTTAAGGCGCACCTGCCAGACTTCCCGGATCATGTTCACCGTATCACGCACCGGGTGAACCTTGCTATGGCTGCGGTAGTACCAGTTAATCGGCACCTCAACAATCTGAAACCCATGCTTCTGCGCAATAAACAGGATCTCGACATCAAAGCCCCAACCATTAATTGTCTGTACATGGAAGATATCGCGGGCCACATCCGCCCGAAAGCATTTGAAGCCACACTGCGTATCCTGAATATTGCGCACCGCCAGCGTCCGCACCAACCAATTGAACACCCGACCCATCAGGTGGCGATGCGCCGGCTCCCCATAGCGCCGGGCTCCCGGCACTTCACGCGAGGCAATCGTGATCGGCGTATCGTGCTGCAGATGGGGCAAGAAGCGCGCAACTTCCTGGATTGGCATTGACAGATCCGAGTCACAGAGAAAGAGCCACTGCCCGTGACTGGCGAAGATGCCCTGCTTGCAGGCATGCCCCTTACCACCGTGGGGGGCGCGCACCAGGCGCAGCGCCGCATAGTCGCGCATCGATGCCTCAACAATAGTAGCCGTGCTATCGGAACTACCGTCATCCACCACAATCACTTCCGTGGCGAAAGATTGCGTATCAAAATATGCCTGGATCTGCTGCAAACTGTCGGTCAGTCGCCGCTCTTCATTGTAGGCGGGGATAATCAGCGAGAGAAAGGGGGGCGACTCAGGCGGTTCCGCAGTGGCCGCGTGCAGTGATGTTGGCCCGCTATCGGTTGACAGGGGTTGCGACTGGTTCGTTAGCGTGGTCAAGATACCTCCAGAACACCGAATAGTACCGATCAACGAAACATTCCATACGCCGGCTATCAGTTTGCCGGGACATTTTGGCTTCTAGTATACACCATGTATTCAAGAATGGCATGCCGGCGTCCGGCATTTCGGCATTTTTCAATCACGAACACGATGTACGCAGTTGACATGCAAACCGGATGTTTGACCCGATGGCAGCCTGATTCGCCTGCGGCAGCATGGTACCCTTTTTAGCTTGTTCCCAAATATTCGCACGTTGTGCGAATATTTGGGAACAAGATCGGTATCTTCCGCCCTGCCGGAGGCGACATTCCCCACCAAACGCAGGATTACCTGATGTATGGCAGCAGTGGCCGTTTCGCGGGTTTCGCGCATGTCGCGATGTTCGTGGTCCAAACCCCCACCGCGTAACGCGTGTCATTAATAGCAGACATGCGAGACACATGCCTATACATCAGCTCTTTGCATATAAACCAGTTTGTAACTGAACGATGCATAATAGAACCTGGAAGATATCCTTAGCCCAAAATTATTCGAACCGACCAGATTGTTCCATACACACCACATCTGCTGTGTATGGCATAATGGCGGCATAGAGCGAAATGAGTTCTAAGGTACATATCAGTGTACCCGGATTTCAAACATCCGGTAAGAGCTATGGTATACTTGCCGCGTTGTTGGGGGTACTATCGTAGGGAGAGGTAACGGCGCTTGATTTGATACAGTAGTATGCTCTATACGGTCGTTTATCAATCATTAAATATCATCCGGGCAATGTGCAGAGCCGGACGCCCCATGGCTGTTGGCGTTGATTAACGCACTGTGCATCGCCTCATAACTGTCAATTTTGGTTAGTTTCGAGACGCATGAAAGAAAGGGAGTCCCTATCATGACAACCGATTGGAACCGGCAAGCTGAAGATATGATCAAGACCTGGACGGGTGCCCAGCAGAAGATGTGGGAAAGCTGGCTCAGCGCCATGCAGGGCATGAGCCCGGCCGCTTCCTCGCAAGAAGCCTGGGAGAAGTCGGTTGAGGTCTGGAGTGAGTCGGTGCAGAATGCCCTGGAAGCCCAGGTTGCATGGACCAAGTTCTGGGCAGACAGCATGACCACCGGCACAAATACCCCCAAAGAGGTCACTGACTGGTCCAACCAGGTGCTGGATATGATGAAGCGCTGGACCGAGACGCAGAAGCAACTCTCAGAGAGCTGGTTCGACTCGGTGAAGAAGGCTGATCCTACGTCAATGACTACAACCTGGAGCAATGAAGAGGCACAGCGGGTCGTGCAGTCCTGGCAGGAAGCCGCGCAGAAAATTCTGGAAGCTCAGATGGGCTGGCTACGCATCTGGACCGCGGCCCAGTCGCAGAAAAAATCCTGACCCGTACGGCCAGATGCATATTCATATGTAAAAGAGCCGGTTTTCTCACCGAAAACCGGCTCTTTTACGTTGTCGGTAGCACCGCCGTACATATTATTCCAGCTCTCCCATATGCCATCTTCCATCCCCGGCCCGGCAACTGAATCTCCCCGCTTGCGCTGCGCGCCTTCGTCCTGTACTATAGACAAACACCATAAGACAAATATCGCATTGTGACCTAGTTAAGGAGTCGCTATGTCCGCACGTTCGCCGCTTGTAGCCACGGTGCTGCTGGTTCTGACCCTGATTGCCTCCGGGTTGGGAACCCGATCAGCTTATGGTTCTCCTCCGGGCCCGATTGACAGCAGTGATCGTCCTGCTACGCGTTCGCTTACGCAGCGCTGGATTGTGCGCCTGGCCGAGCCGCCCCTGGCCCAGGTGCCCGGCTCATCACCCGAATTTGCCGTCTCGGCGTTGCGTGCGCCGACAACCGGCCGGCTGCAGGTCAACAGCGCGGCAGCCCGGCAGTATCGCGCTACGCTGGCGCAGCAGCAGCAGACACTGTTTACCACGATCCAGAACCGCTTCCCCAGCGCGCAGATGCATCGTAGTTACCAGGTGGTCTTCAACGGGATGTCCGTAGCCCTGCCCGGCATCGACGACGCAACGGCCATGGCCCGGCTACGCGCCCTGCCCGGCGTTGTCGCAGTCTACCCGGATCAGCCCCATGATCTGCATATGTACTCCAGCCTGCCGGCTATCAACGCCCCGGCGCTCTGGAACAGCCCGGCAATCGGGGGCGAGGGCAATGCCGGTGCCAGCGTAAAGATTGCCATTCTCGACTCGGGCATCAAGATTGATAATCCCTTCTTCGACCCGGCGGGGTTGAGCTATCCGCCCGGCTATCCCCAGGGCGATGTTGACCACACCACGCCCAAGGTGATTGCGGCCCGCGCCTACTTCCGCCCCGACGCGCCCCCGCTGCCCGGCGGTGCGACGCCCCAACCCGGCCCGGAGGACTCCAGCCATGGCACCCATGTGGCCGGAACGGTCGCCGGAGTGTCAAATACCAGCGCCACTGTCGCCGGGGTGACACAAACCATCGCCGGGGTTGCGCCGCAAGCCTACCTGATGAACTACAAGGTCTTTTACGCCAACGAGTCGGCTTTCTCCGGTAGCGGCTTCACCACCGAGTTGATCGCCGCGCTTGAGGATGCGGTCGCCGATGGCGCGGATATTATTAATAATAGCTGGGGCGGGCGCGCCGGTGAAGATCCGAGCGTCAACCCGATTGCGCTGGCCGCCGACGCCGCCGTGGACGCGGGTGTAACGGTGGTCTTCTCCGGCGGCAACTCGGGGCCAAGCGCGAGTACCGCCGGCTCACCCGCCTACAGTGACCGGTTTATCTCGGTTGGCGCAACCACCACAGCCGAGACGATTGCCGCCGGGTTTGTCGATATCGTGGCCCCGGAAGGCGCACCCGACACACTGCGGGGCCGTCCGTATGCTCCGGCGGCGTTTGGAGCGACCATTGAGGGCACGCCGTTCGGCCCGGCGCCCTACCTGCCGGTGGAACTGGTCGGTGGTACCAGCCTGGCCTGTGATCCGCTGCCGCCCGGTTCCCTCAACGGACAGATTGCGCTGATCGAGCGGGGCACCTGTGAGTTTAGCGTCAAGGTCTTTAATGCCCAGTTGGGTGGTGCCGGCGCTGCAATGGTTTACAACTCCGAGGCCGGAGGCGAAACGCTGGTGAATATGGCTCCCGGCGAGAACTCCGAGGCCATAACCATTCCAGCGGTGTTTGTGCCCCGCTCGATGGGCGTGGGTATGCGCGACTGGTACGCGCAGCATGGTGCGGCCGCGCTGGTCCAGATCGACCCGCAGGGCCGGGTTATTGACCAGACGCCCGATGTTATTGCCGAGTTTAGCTCGCGGGGGCCGACCTTCCAGGGGAGCCTCAAGCCGGATGTGATGGCCCCCGGTGTAAGTGTGCTCTCCGCCGGGTTTGCCAATGCTGAGGGGATTGAACGGCACCTGGGCTTTGGCCTGAGTTCGGGCACCAGCATGGCCGCGCCGCATGTGGCGGGTAGCGCCGCGCTGCTCAAGCAGATCCATCCCGACTGGTCCCCAGCGGACATCAAGTCAGCGCTTATGTCAACTTCCGTCACCGATGTCTGGCTGGATCAGGATCGCACCCAGCGTGCCGGCGTGCTGGAGCAGGGCGCCGGGCGCATTGATGTGGCCCGCGCAGCCAACCCCGGCCTGCTCTTCAGCAATGCGGCCTTCTCATTTGGCAGCATCGCCCGGGGCATGGGCGAGTCGGTCTTCCGCGAGTTGACCGTCACGGCGCGCAATGTCTCCGGCGCACCACAGACCTACACGCTCACGACCCGCTCGGTCGATGGTCCCGCCTTCGGCATGGGCGTTACGCCCGCAACCCTGACACTTGGACCGGGTGAGTCGGCCACTATCACGCTCGCGATTGAGATGCCCGGCGACGCTCCGGCCGGCGACTATGGCGGCCTGGTCGAACTGACGGGCGGACCGCAGGCACTGCATCTGCCGATCTGGGCGCGCTTGCAGCCCTCGGAGCGTGGTCCCACGGTTCTGCTGCTCGACAACGACGGCAGCAGCAGCTTTGAACTGCCGGACTACTCCGGCTACTACGGCAATGCGCTGGGTGAACTGCGAGTGCCCTTCACCTATCTCGACCTTGATGCGCTGGCGGGGCAGGCACAGACGCTGCCACCGATTGAAGAACTCCAGCGGTATGCGATTATCATCTGGTTCACGGGCGATAACTTTGTGCCCAGTGGCGCGCTGCCGGTCCCGGTTCCGCTGACCGAGGCCGACCAGAACCTGCTGATTGCCTACCTGCAGAGCGGCGGCAACCTGATTGCCACCGGCCAGAATCTGGCGGAAGCCTCGGATATCGAGCCCTTCCCGCCCGATCCGCGCTATGGCCGCTCGGACCTCTACCATGTCTACCTGGGGCCGCGTTTTGTGCAGGAGGATGTCTTCACCAACACGCAGACGCTGGAACGTACCGCCCTGGGCACCGACGAGCAGGCATGGCCGGCCGATATGGTGCTGGATCTGAGCGCTCCCGGAGCCGACATCGGCGCTGAGACGGCAGCGGGCAACCAGATCTCGGTTGACGAGATTGCCCTGGGCGACGCCGATCCGCGCGAACCATCTCGTTATGTCACGCCGATCTTTCGGGCAGTCAGCACCGGCAGCGAACTGAATGGCGTGATTGCCGTCAACACTGCCGCCGAGCCAACCCTGGAACAGCCGGCCCTGGGCATTCCCTACCGCAGCACCTACCTGGCATTCGGGCTGGAAGGTGTGCGCAGCGATACGGGTGTCACCACGCGCAAGGAGTTACTCCAATCGATCCTCTACTGGCATGTGGACCGGCCCACCGTGCAACTGACTGGCCCGACGACCATCACCGCCGCCGACCAGTATGTCACCTTCACGGCGGAGGCCCAGTCCAATACGCCAACCGAGTTTGTGCGCTACCGCTGGGACTTTGGCGACGGGACACCGATTGTTGAGACCCGCGCGGCGACCGTTATCCACCGCTATGCCCAACCGGGGAACTATCAGCCGCGTGTCGAGGCGACCAACAGTTGGGGCCACCGGGCGATTGGGGTTGCCCAACCCGGAACGGCACAGGATCCGAGCAACAACATTCAACCGCAGCAGGCTGCCCCGGAGCCGCAGACGCTGAACCCGCGCGCCTTCCCGGAGACCGGGCAAACGCTGTCCGGGCGCTTCCTGGACTACTGGCAGAGCAACGGCGGGCTACCGGTCTTCGGCTATCCTATCACGCCCCAGGTGGCGGGCGAACACCCCGCACAGGTCTTCGAGCGTACCCGCTTTGAGCATCACCCGGAGAACGCGCCACCCTACGATGTACTATTGAGCCGCATCGGGGTAGCGACGCTGGAAGCGCAGGGCCGCAACTGGCGGCATTTCCCGACGGTTGATCAGGCGGCGGCGGGCTGCCGCTACTTTGCCGAGACGCGCCACAGCCTATGTGGGGCTTTCCTGACCTATTGGGAACAGCACGGGCTGGAGTTTGACGGGCAGGCGGGCAGCAGCTTCGCCGAGAGCCTGGCGCTCTTCGGTATGCCGATCAGCGAGCCGCAGGAGGAACTGATCGAGGGCGAACTGCGCATGGTGCAGTGGTTTGAGCGCGCCCGCTTCGAGTACCACCCGGAGAACGCGCCGCCCTACGATGTCCTCCTGGGCCACCTGGGAGTTGAAGAACTGAGCACTGAGAACTGAGAGACTGTCTGAAACGGGTTGGTCATGGGGCGACGGCCCCGGCGCGGGCGTCCCGGCTTCAGCCGGGACGCCTGGGGCGCTGTCCGGTGTCGCAGGGCACCCCGCATGCCGTGGGGCCGACGCGCATCATCTTTTCAGACAGTCTCTGAGAACAGCGGCAAATCAGTACCACCATGGAGATCTACACCCACGTTGACACGCCGGAACAGCAGGCAGTTATCGAGACATTAGCGGGACTTTTCGGCACATAGGGTGGTGCAGAATAGGTACAAAACTGCATACGATGCAGAAAAAAGCCCGGAACCGTTCTGGTTCCGGGCTTTCTTCCTCGCCGCACTAATTTCCGAACAACTACACCCCTAAATTACCGAACAACTCCCAAACCCTTCCAGATGCGCCAAAACACCACAACCACCAAAGTGTAAACCGTAAAGTGCAAGTGGTTTTGCCACCCTTGCGCCCCTCTGTAACAAGAACGTACGTTTCATTATTTTAACCTTTATGTTTGGCTTCAAATGGATGTAAACGACCTCTCAACAGACGCATGTCTCCTCATTTGCCTCTGCCGATTTCTTTACAGAGCCCTCATCAGCGAATCATCAGCTTTGAGTACCGAGAAAATCTTTACACATCCCGTCTCCGGCTTCCTGATGCTGTAGGAGGTCATTGTGCCGGTCGGAAACGCACGGCTTTGCCGGAAAACACCCCGCAGCGCTTGAGCCACTGGGCCAGTTCCGGGTGGTTGACCGTCACACCATGCACCAGTTCGGGCGTTGGCTGCCAGCGATCGACGGCAGTGCGTGGGCGGGCTGCCGTCCAGCCGCGCTTCTCCGGGTCGATGTCGTGTGTGGCGCAGGCTTCGGCAATCATCCCGCGTGTGCAGGTTATCCGGTTCGCCATCACATCCCACGGCTTGGGGAGGGCGGCCCATACGGCCGTATCCTGATCCAGCGTACCTCCGGTGGCGCGGTGCCACCACACCACATCCGCCGCCATCAGGCGCAGCACCTTGCCCGGCAGGAAGCGGTCAAAGACATCATCCATCCCCAACGACTGCGCGAGCGCAATCCAGACATCGCGGGCCTTGTTGAAGGCCCCGGCCAGCGCATTCCAGTCAGATGAGTTATTGCCCGGCCGCACCACCATCGTCTCCAGGTCGATGTTGGTAGCGTGAGCAATTTCATCCAGGAAACGCGCCGTCTCCGCCATCACACGCATCACCCGATCGAGCAGCGCCAGCCGTTCAGTGAGAGCCACACGCGCCAGGATATCGAGCCGCGGAAAGACATGCGCAATCGCGGCCCAGCCGGTTGTTTCCGGGTGCGCCTCACAACGAGCCAGCAACAACGCCGCCAGATCATCAAAGGCACGCGCCTGTGGCCCGGCGATGAACTGTGAGCGGCGGCCCAGGTTCGCGGTGTAGTACGCGACAAAACAGGCGGTGTCGAGATCGGCCAGTGCTTCGCGGGGAATATCCGCGGCAAAGCTCGTTTTGGCAACCCGGTGCAATGCCGTAAGCCGCACCTGGTGAGCGTAATGCTCAGTCTGCTCGGTGAGGTGCCGCCAGGAACGATGGAGTTTATTGTAGCGGCGGCGGGTCATCCCAAGCGCAGCACAGCGGTCAAGATCACGGCCTATGCTGCCAGGGTGGGTAAAGCCGTAGTGATCGGCGACGCGCCGCAGGAGTGCCCAGAGTGTTGCGGGATTGTGGGAATCTTCGGTCGATGGCAATGGTTCGCCAGCCAGTTCACAGACCGTCGTCAGTGCTTTCAGGGGTGGCTCGGCATCGCGGAAGACCACCGGCATCAGCGAGTAGCGATAGGCGTCGCTGGCGCGTGTCAGTGCTGCGCGGGTCTGCGTATCGAGGGCCGGATGCTGCTCTAGAATGAGCTGCACGACCTCTTCAGGACGCACACGCCCGTTGAGGGTGTGATGTAGTTCAATAACAAGCCCAGGAAGCAGATTCATCGTTCACATACGGAGATGGATGGTGCGCGACCCTGGACTTGCACCAGGGAACCAGTCGGTAAGCAGAGCCGACCCCTCTCCTGTTGAGGTTACCGCGCACATCGACGTTCCTCATCATCATACCCGATGCGTCAAGACCTGGAGAAGCAATGAAAACGCCGCGTCCGCCAGGGATGCGACGTATCGTTGGGCTACCACGAAGAGACTATTTCAGACTGTTCCAATAGAGAGCTTCAGATGTCAACCCCTTGATCCACAGTCGCCTCCAACTGCTGCCACCGAGCGGCGGTACCAACCACATCACCCGGTTGCCCACGCCCATGGCCCCGGACACTTACGCAGCGACTGGCCTCCCTAACACTGACTGATAGGCGAAGCTCGCGATGGGAGGATACTCATCACGAGCATGCTACACTTTTCCATTGGTAATATCTGTAATCTACATTACCATTAGAAAAGTATGTGGGCAGTGCTTAACATACCCACCTCCAACTGCTGCAACGCGGCTGATGCGGCTGCAACCTACGATAGCCTGCCCCGCGCAGATCAGACGGAACTCCTCCAACTGCTGCAACGCGGCTGATGCGGCTGCAACTCAGAAGCGCCGGGCGCTGGCCGAGGCTCATCTCTACCAGCCTCCAACTGCTGCAACGCGGCTGATGCGGCTGCAACTGCGCGCATGCTGGAGGCCCGCAATCTCTACAATTGCGCCTCCAACTGCTGCAACGCGGCTGATGCGGCTGCAACTTGTTCAACCGCACAAGCCGCCTGGTTGAGGATTTACCCTCCAACTGCTGCAACGCGGCTGATGCGGCTGCAACCCCGGATCGATTTCGCTTCAGAAAGCCAGATCGATCAATTAAAACGGGGTTATTTTTCGCAACTCGTTTTTTGCCTGAAAAGGCAGCAGAGTTGCGAAAATGCCACACTTGCGCACGCGATCCACGCCCATGGCCCCGGATCCTTACGTGCAGCGACTGGCTTCCCTAACACTAACTGATAGGTGAAGCTCGCGACGGGAGGATACTCGTCCCTTGCATTATACACGATATTCTGTGCTGCGTGTTATGTGCGTGAACACATGAACCCTATCAATCGTCATGGTCGCCATCAACAACCGCCAGAGGTGTACCATCCGGCACCGCCAGATCCGCTTCATCGTCCCGCCCAAAGTTTTCGAAGCGCCAGACCAGTTGCTCCTGAAGTATGCGGCCTGTCACAACCGCCCGGTTGTACTGCGTTGGCAGCATGGTTCCACAGCGCCTGCAATTCATATGCAACTCCTCAATCTGGTCTGTCTTCCTGTCACACGCAGGACAGGATGCTTCACTATCTATCTCCTGATCAGGATGGATAGGCTGGAGCATCAGGTTAACGTGTGGCTCAACACAGCGATAGTGTGTTATCCAATGCTGGTATGCATCCTGTACTGCGGCTGCGCCGGCGCCAGATACCGGAATAGGCTGGAGGCGTGGGGTAAGGGTTGGGCTCTTTTCCTGGTTCGTTTCCTGTTCACTACCATTCGTGTGTACCGCCGGCTGAACAGGCCCGTTATCCTGTGCGCCCATCTTTCGCAAGACATCCAGTGCCGCATCGCGCACTGACGTGGGCACTTGAAGAGACCCGTACGCTGCTGCGATTGCACGTCCTTCGGTCAGCAGCCAGGAGACGAATGTGGCTGCACTGCCTGCCTGCTCTGCATTCGGCGCATCCTGTAGCAGACGTACCCAGGAGACACCTGTCAGCGGATAGGCTGCCATACCTGGACTCCCTGCTAACACGGGTGGTTCGCTGCGCTGCTGCATCTCCAGTATCAAGGCTTTTCCGGCCTTCTCAATGCCATCCAGTGATGGCTGCACGAACCGGCCTAGCTGGTTTTGTATTGCAATTACCTGCTGTTTCTTTGGAGCCTCTGGAGACCACGCAACGCAGCCAATTGCGCCCTCGGTTTCTCCAACTGTCTCACTGACGCTCCTGGCCTGAAACGGAGAAGGAACTCGCAGCCATCCACGCCCATTGGCAAACCACGCACGCCACTGCTCCTCAGATTTGTCTGCGTTGGTAAGAACACCATCAAGATAGGCATTGAAGACAGGCGCAACCGAGGCGTCATTCGTATCGGTGATCAGGGTAATCGGCAAATCTGGCAGCGGCACCCCTGGATTGTCAGCAGCGATGTGTGGGTCGTTCCAATTGGTGATAGCGCGCAGGAAAATCCCAGCGAGTGTTGTTCCGGACATCTGTAATCGGCGTCGCCCCAGCTTCGGCACATTGCAGATCACTGCTACCGGGTTGAGCATTACCGGTACTGCCAGATACTTCCCCGCATAGCGTGCTTCACACGAGGTGCAGATAGTGATCTTATGTTTCGAGAAAGCCACGACTCCTCTGGCAAGATCGCGACCGCACTGTCCGCAGGCATGCTTTCCCGGTACCTTTCTCACAAGGTGCGGCTCAGGCAATCCGGCGAGCAGTGCTTTGTCGTGCAAGACATCCATCATGGTGCTGAACGGCACGGCAAATAGTTCGCGGTTTTCGGCGCGCGAGGAACTCGGCTGATCCTTGAGATAGGAGATATCCTCGACACCGATATACGCATGGTACTGCTGCGCCAACCTTGCCATTTCTTTGGTTATCTCGTGAACATAGGTTTCGCTGTAGTTGATGGCATCTGGCTTGCGGCGTACATGTGGTGGCACGAACACCTCGCCAACTGCCAGGAGATGCCCTTCAGGTGCCAGCACTGCATACGCGAATGCCTCATTGTGATAGGTAAAGGCTATCGCATTGGTAATGTGCTTCGGAACGGGGGGAACCACCACTTGCACGGGCACGTACACTCGAAACTGTGGGTTACGCTCGTTGTCAGTCCCACACAGGACTTGCGCGCTGGTCAGGGTCGCGGCCGGGATACGCTCCTCCAACGATGGTAGCTGCAATGAGAGGGAACGCGAAGACTTCTCTGGTTGCAGGTTGATCTGGCATACCTTTCGACTTTTGTATACTGTCGGCTGGTGCTGCCGGCGCGTGCTGCGGTAGGATTCGTTTTTGGCCGGAAGCTGTTTGCACTGATGCTGATGAGCATTTTCCTGCGCCCGCCGCTGCTGCTCAACCACCTGGGTGAGCAGTTGTTCACCGTTCGGCAGGCCATCATCGGCATCGTCAAACAGGCATTCCAGGGGGAACAACAGGATGTTGTCATATTTCTCGCGCTCAAAGCGGGTATAGGGAGCATCCACGAAATAGAAGTCGTGTCGCTGTGCTTCGGTAATCACCGAATGCGCCTGTGCTTTTTGTCGTCGGCGCGGCTCTGTCCCATCACCATAGTCTGTGAACGCTGATTTGCCATGCACAACTAGCGCAAGATAAAACCGATACCGACTCCCGCGTGCCAGGTCACGGGCAATCTTCTTGTCGCGGCGTGACCGTGAGGGTGGACGGCGATCGTTTTTGCGTGCGGACTGTATGGCCCGTCGGTTCCGCCGACTTCGATAACGATTCTCAAGCTGCTCTCGGTCCGGTGTTTCTTCGCGGAACACGATGGTGAACGACGACATCTTCTGATTTTCAAACTTCGGGCGCATTGCGCGCACAAACGAAAGGGGGTGCAGTTTCAGTGCATCGACTGCTCCGGCCGCTTCCAGCCAGCGGGCTTTTGCCTGTCCTTCAAAGTATTCAAGTTGCTCCGAGTCGTACTTCTCCCATACTGACGGATGCGCGCTCGATGGAAAAGGATCGACAAACCAGTCGGTTGCCGTCTGATAGGCATGCAGCCTGGCTTCTCTCTCATTCGTTGGGACAGATGACACACCTGGGAATGACGGTGGTTTCCCACGCAGAAAGGTCGCAATATCAGCGCGGATTGGTTCGAGTTGCTTGCGGAATTCCTGCATGTCAGCGAGTTCTTTGTCTAATTGTTCCAACTCGTAAGGACGCATCTGATCCAGGGTGATGGTCGTTCCGCGTGTGGGTCGCGTGTACTGATCCATATAGCTGGCGCGTGTGCCACGCTGGCGCTTCCGGCTCTTTTTGTGTGGATGCCGAACCTGTTCCGCCTCTGCAACGCGACTGGGTTGGTATGCGTCCTTGTTCAGCAGCACCTTCAACGCCTCTCGCACAGACTGTATTAACTCCTCTCCGTGCAGTCGCTCTAGCACACGCCGTATTTCACGTCGTTTGACGTTCTCCAGTGGCTCGTCCTGGAAACGGCCCAGTGGCAGTGTGCGCTTGCCGGCCTGTTCATATTTTTTGCACAGCCGATCATACATCTGGCAAGAATCGACGAGCAGCAGATAGACGGCAAGATGAGGCTCTACCTCATAGACTGTCTGGTAGTGTCGAATCAACGCGACGACCGAGCGAGGCTTGCGTTCCATTTCTTCATCTTGCTCCGCGTGCTGTCCATTCGTGGATGCTGTGCTGCGCTGCTGTTCTTTCCGCGCCTTCTTTTCTGCGCGCCGTGCCTCCCAGTCGAACTGGGCCACTCGTAGCGTCCACAAGAGTATCTGCACGGCGATACGCCCAAACTCGCCCTCGCGTAGGGCCGATGTGACCCGGAAGTCCCGATCAGTGAAGCCGGGCCTGCCATTGTAGCAGTTGTACACCATTGCAAACATCACGCGGGTCGGATTGCCCTTGATCCAGGGCTTGTCGCTGCGCGCACGCAGTTCCCGGAGCAGGAATGCGAGAAAGCCGTTCTGTGGTTCATAGGTGGGATTCGCGGGCAGGGTGCGGCAGTCAGATACAATATTCTTGAAGGGCATCCGGCGCACCTTGTGCTGCTGCATTTCTGTCCAGGTGGTGGAAAACACCTGTGAGGCCAGGTTCGTCACGGTTCGGTGCGCCCAGAGGGACTCATCATCTTTGCGCCGCGAAGAAATCATCCCAAACCCCCGTGTCCGATACGTCGATGTCGGTCGCCGCCGCTGGGCCAGTCCCCGCATGGCTGCACGGACTCGCTCGGCCGATGGGGAAGCCCAGGGCTTCTCTTTGGTATCGGACTGCTGGGCGTCCTGTACAACCTCTTCCGGTGCCTCTGACATACATTCCCTCGCTCGTGATGGTTCGGCTATGCCACCAGTAACACATGTGTTTGCAGAAAAGTATACACCATAGTGCCAGAAGAAAAAAGCTCATGATCGCTGGCATCGCTCACGTCGTCTATGGTATAGTAGAACAGATATGCGTTATCTCGAAAGGAGCGACCGATGACATTCGTAACCGCCGAACTTGACCTGGTTGTTGCTGGGATGATCACGGTGGCGGAACAGGCAAATCGCAAACAGTTCAACAAAGAACGCGACCTGGCGAAGCAGGTTCAGCAGCAACTGGCGGCAGCCGGGGTTGTGTTTGACTTTCTCAAGGATGCCGGTAAGACGGCCTGGACCGGTGGGATTGAGACAATGGGCGATCTTTACCAACTCAGCCGCCTGGCCGTGTATCTGGAAAAGAACGTAAACATTTCCGGCGTGTTGAGCGATGGCCCGGTCCTGCCGGAAAAGATAGATCCTCGCATCATGACCATCTGGAGCGGAAAGGCCAAGACCCGCTTTCCCCATCTCGTCTTCCTGAAGAGCATCAACAGCTATTATCTGCCGGTTGACTTCGCTGCACCACTCTGGTTGCCGTTTAAGAATGCGGAGAACAAGCTCGAAGAGGCGTTCTTCGGTTCGTCCGTCCATCTGGAGCAGGAATTGCTCGCTCTGCAACCGATGCTTGATCAGACCCAGGTACCAGCCGACGCTTCCGCCCGTCGCTGTCTCGATATGTTGCTCGCCGGGGCCAGAACGAGCCAGGCCACCGACCTGCTGTTGATTGTCTGGTAGTACATTGGACACCGCAGAACCGTGATACAATCAACACAATAATACCCACAACGACAAGATGAGCACGGCCTGCTATCTGCGCGATCTGGGGAGCCCGCAGATGGCAGGACAAATGCTTTGTGTTGGCAGGGTATTACTAATGGAAACATTGTACGACACGCATGTTCGTGTGTCAAGGGCTCCCCATGCCGCATGCGGGAGTCCATGGCCGAGCAGTTTGGAAAAAAAGTGCGCTATCTGCGCCGTCAGCAAGGACGCACACAGGCCGATGTATCTGAAGCGCTGTCGGCATCAGGCAGCCACATCAGCAATATTGAAGCCGGACGGAAAGCACCCTCGCTGGATACGGTTATTCGGATTGCCGATATATTTCGTGTGACCACGGACTACCTGATGCGTGACGACATCCCAGTCGAATCTCCGGGTGCGTATATCACCGCACAAGACCCGAAGCGGGCTACGGTACTGACGTTATCTGGTGCCAAACTGCGTTACCTGCGCACTCAGCGAAATATGCATCAGGCTGATCTCGCACGTCAGCTTGGTCTGCGCACGCAGGCACACATCAGCCTGCTTGAAGCGGGGCATAAAGAACCCTCGATAAATCTGGTGCTCCGCATTGCCGACCTCTTTGGGGTGACAACGGACTATTTGCTTCGGGATGATATTCCGGTTTCACTAGAAAAACCGTCTAACGAATAGACCGGAAGATGAAGATACGGCTCGCTTTGCGCTCCGCCCGCCCGGCTCGTTTTCCACTCAGTCCGTATCCTCGGCGTCGTCCGTTAGCAGCACATATTCTTTTACTGCCTGTGCCAGATGCAATGGCAGCGGTAGCGCGGTGGCTTCATCGTATTGTAGCGCGGCCTGCCGCAGTTTATGCGTTATCGCTGCCCATAGTTCTGGTGTGTCATCCTGCTGCCTGGCAGCAATGGTCAACTCGAACAGTCCCGGGTTCCAGGCATGATATGAAGGGGTCGGAGCTTTTGTTCCTCCTGCATTCGCCCATTCCTCGAGCTTGGAAATATTGCGTGGTTTCTTTGGGGCTGATTTCGGCAGTTGATGGGTACTCGCAAAAACCCGTTCCCCCATCTGAAACAGTCCCTGCGCGAAGCCAATCGTGTCTTCATCAGGATGCTCTGCATACCATTCCGGTGTCTCATTTGACCCGTTGTCACGAATGCGAACAACGCGCAAACCCGGCCAGTGTGTGATCGGCTTCACGCTGTCCTTTCCAAATACGAGTTTGTCCTGAACCATCTTTCCATTCCCCAACCAGGGCCAGACCCGGCGGAAGTTTTGTGCATGGCAGAGCAGGAGTGTGTCACCCTCTGCCGTAACATCGGTAATGACCTGCTCTACAAAGGATAGCGCCTGATACGGCTTTTCAAGACCCGTAGCACTACCCGCCGCAATGGCCTGGAGGAGATCAGGATACGTGAGCCAGCAGGAGTTGTCTCGTATTCCCGGTGTAGTCGCTCGTATCTCGCCGGTTTTCATCGCCACATTGACGGCAACCGGCAGCAGGGTCTTGCCCTGCACCAGATTGGTGGGCGCATTTTGCTGAATAAGCCAGATGCCGACAACGTTCAGTTCTTGCGGCAGTCCCTGAACCTGGGGCAGATTGACGCTCACCCCTAGCTGGCGCAGTCCATCCAGAAAACCATTCCTGGCGCGGTGTTCCAGATTCTCAGCGTCCTGATCTTCTTGCGGAACTGCAAAAAATTGCGTCAGCCGCCCTGTGCGGGCAAACCCAAGCCGTATTGCCGATTTGGGATCAGATTCCGCTTGAAATGTCTCTCTATCAGCCAGTTCAATTAACGTGATGGTGGGGGTTGTTGCTGATGACACTTCTGCCTGTATCGCATTCATCCGCTGATTGAGTGCCGCAAGTAACCGATCCTGCTGCTTCTTTTTGCCGGTATCGATGGTAAGCTCATCTCCAATAGCTCCCAGGGGGGCGGTTGTCACGGTGAGGGCCAGTTCCGGCGTGGTACTGGTTTTTCCCGGCTCGGCAGACATATCCAGAATTTCGCCGATAACCCGAACCAGGGTTTCGGCAAGAATACGGTTCTGGTAGCGAATTTCCACCGTGAGATGACCATTGCAGACGCGACTGATCGCTGCCCGTCCCTGCGTTAGCACATGCGCCATTTTCTCATCATTCTTTTTATCCGCTGTGCCCGGAAAGAACGGGTTCTGGGATTTTGCGCGCGGAAGGGATACGCGTACCGGCGGCGCAGTCAACTGAAAGGTGGGGGCCAGGAAATCTTGTACCTGGGTTGCGAGTGAACGTCGATCGGCAGGAGGCAACCCCGACTCAACCCAGTGTTTTGGTTGCATGCCAGGACGATAGACCAGCGCTACATTCGGACTGCCACCAACATTCAGTGTCTGGAGCGGATCATTGACGATAGCCTGTGGCTCCGGAAAGCCCTGTTTGCGGTGAGCGCTGAGATGATCAAGGATTGAGGAGAGTTCGCCACCTTTGCCCCAGACAACCCGAAAGGTTGGCTTTTGTGCCTCCGCGTCAGTAGCTCTCTGCCATGCAAGCGGTGCCACCTGGAAGCTATGGGTATGCTGAAATCCCCGCAGCCAGGGTGTTTCTGTCAGCAGGTACACGCTTGTTTGTCCTCGGGGTATGCGCGCTGTTGGGCCGGCCCAACGGCGAATGCTGAGATCACAGTGTATGAGGGGAAATGCCTGAAACGGCACCGTCTGCACGGTCAGGGTCAACGCGATTGAGTAGGGCCATCGGTCTGCATACATCAGGGGCGGCCAGGTGATAAGTTCAGCTCCACTCTGGCCGGTGTGACGGGGGGCGCGCCGAAAGCTGCGCTGTTCGTTGCCGATCTCGAAGGAAGCATTCCGTTCGCTGATCAGGGTTGCCAGATAGTGGGGCAGGATGACAAAGGCATCATTGTCGGCCGGCGCGGCGGTGCCGTTGTCGCCTGCCTGCCAATCGGCCAGATCAAGCGTGCTGGTTGTCCACTGCAACGCATCGGCCTTGAGTTCCTGCAACACCTGGCGGCGGCTATTGTCAGATGCTCCGGCAAATGCGGTGTGGACCCAGGCATGCACAATGGGCAAGAGCGCCGGCGGATCAAGTTCGCGGGCACTATAGAGCCAGGGACGCTCACCAGTTCTGTGCGCGCCCCTGGCAATATGCACCAGATCCGGTGCCAGAGCCCGCAGCGCGCGGTTAAGCGTGTCCATAGGTATAGTCGCAGGTTTCCATGTGCGGCTTGTGGCTTCCTTTGCCAGTTCAGTCAGTGGGGCTTTCCACGACTCAGGGAACGGCATAACAGCACATTGATATTCCAGGGTTGCGACATCGGGGGCAAACTGAAACGCCAGGGTACGGAGAGAATTGTACTGCTTAGGCATCGGGTGTTCCTTTCATCTGCTGTAAGGCTTTGTACAATGGGCCATAGAGGGTATCAACCAGCACCTTATCTGCGGGTGCTACGGTTGTATTTGCTTCATCGAAATAGGGATGCAGCACATCGAGCATGCCAGTGAGTAGACTCGCACCGATTGGGGGGGTGTCATCCGCACTCCGGTAGCTACTCGGGTCGAATGCCGCATCACAAAAAAAGACCTGAGCGGGCGAGCCACCGCGCACCAGTCGCCCAATAACCTGCCAGATCGTTACAAGCTGGCTCCAGGTGACGGCAGCACGTTCTTGTGCCGGTAGTGTGCTGTAAATCATCGGTAGACGCAGCAGATAGCGCCAGCGCCGGTACGCTGTGCTACGAAAAACAGCTCCCGTTGTGGCAAGATCAGCAGCATCAACCGCTGAGCCACACGCTTCCGCGAACCAATCGCTGTCATCATCGTGCGCAACCGCCCAGTGATTGATTGACTGGACGGCATAGCTAATATCGTCGGGGCGGGGGTGCGGTCGTACCAGGAAGTAGACCGCTCCAATCGCTGCCTGGTTCGCTTCATTCAGAATGTTATGCCCACGTTCCACCGCCAGCAGCGGTGCAATCAAGATCCAGGCATCTGTCTGGGCAAACTGACTCACCATCCCCCGTTGCAGTCCTATCTGGCTGCTCTGCCACTGGCTATCGAAGCGGTCATCATCGGGCACCAGGTGCAGCACATATTCGCGCCACTCGGGCCGAATATTCTCCAAAAATTCGCGGGCGCGTCGCGCTTCATCATAGCTGCCGACGAGCAGCAAGATCCGCTGCCGTCCGTCCGGCAGGCTATCCCGGACGCGCTCCAGGTGACCGGGGCCGCCGCTCAGTCGCGTACGCCGCGCAAGGTCTTGCAGAATGACGTGGAGCGCGTTGACGCGTCCATGCCCGGTGGTACCCGATACCCGTACAAGCTTACCTGTCCGGTCAGCAACGAATTTGCGCTCGAAACCGCTTCTGTTGATAGCGTCTATTTCGGTCGCCGGCGCACGTAATATGCCGGATACCGGCACCTGAATATGGTAGCGGGGCGATGTACCGGCCCAACTGGTGCCGGAGAGCAGCAGCACATGGGGGCCGGCGATACCATCACCCGCAAAAAGCTCATGCAGGTGGAGCAGGAGCCAGCGCCCAACCCCCAGACAGCGGAAAAAGCGCAGATCCCCTGCCGCTTGTGTATCATCGCCCGGACGGATGTATTGGAAGGCCAGTACGTTCCCCATGGGTGATGTGGGAATAACGGCGCGATAGTCCTCGGGTGGCCGATGGAACAGGGCGGAGCTACCACTCTCGAGATCAAGCGGTCCCTCGACACTGCGCCACTCCCGTTGCAGATAGTTCAGTCGATTGGAGAGGACTGCGACGAGCAGGGCAAACTCCAGGATGAGTGCCAGATCTGCCAGATCTGCCTGAATTTCAACATTAGGTGCCGTGTGTGCCTTAATCCACGCAGCAAGCTCCGCGCGAAGCTGCTCCGAATTTGTAATTGTCAGGGTTTGACGTGCCCAATTGACGAATGGATGGGTACTACGTTCGCCAAGGGGATCGGAGAGAAAGTTGGTAAACCCCTGCATCAACTGGGTGTAGTGGAGATCCTGATCACGGTTTTCCGGTTTTCCACTTGTTGCAAATGCCAGCCGCTCCAGGAGGAGCCATTCCGTGAAGTAGTCCTGCTCAATCGCCTGCCGCAGTTGGCCTTCTTGCAGGAGCAGTGCATAGACCCGACTGGCGGACGCCTGGGCCATATCGTGCGCCTGGCACCAGGTTGCCACGCGTGCTTCGACAAGCTGGCTACGCCCTTCGCGATTAAGCTGGACAAGCACTTGCTGTGATAGCCGCCCCATCCATGCATCGGTACTCCGACTGACCAGTGTTTGATTTGGGCTAAAGATCGTGTCCAGTTGCATCTGCACCTGATCCGCCTCGTCCACAATGACCAGATTGCTCCGACGATAGACCAGTTCGGCAAACCGCAGTTGTTCCGGGTTGATCTGGGGGGCGACGCGTGTATACACCAGGCCGGCAGGTGTCGCTATCCAGATGGAAGCAGCGACGAGATCCCGCTGCGCCTGGTGAAATGGACAGACATGGTAGAGCGGACAGGCCCGGGCCTTCCGGTTCGCGTCTTCCTCGTCGTTTTTCGCCACAGCATATAGTTGGAGACAGGGTTGCTGACCAATGGTCAATGGTTGTGCTGTGTCGCGTAAGCCATCGAGCGGGCAGGCGCTGCTCAACCAGCGAAACCCGATATGCGACTGGCTCAACGCGCCGGCCGTTTGTGAGGCTGCCACCATCCGATGGAGGCGATTGGTATGGCGTTCCCGATTGGATGCGCCCAGAATCGGGGCTGCCCGCAAGCCAAGATCGGTAAACAACTGCGCCCGTTCTAGCACCCCCATAACATCACCCACGACCAGGGTGCAGTGCATGCCCTGCCGGGCCATCCATACGGCCAGCACATTCATCAAGGTAGATTTGCCCGAGCTGACCATCCCGATGAGATGCAGCATCCCATCAAGGTACAGGTGCCCGCTCGGTTGGAGTGCTGTGCGATCGGGGTTAAACAGTTCCAACTGCACCCGTTCCAGGATTTCCCATAGGTTTGAAGGCTTCTGGCGCTGCTGCGTGAGTTGCGTATCCATCCAGTGCGCCGTATCGAGCAGATCTTCCCAGGAAACCGTTAGCGGTGAGCGTGATGGTTTCCCATCCAGCGTATGTCCGGGCGCGGGTGCGGGGAACACCAGATCGGACGGAAGGGTGACACTGGTCCAGTGGCGCTGCCCGCTGAAACGATACAGACCGGCATCTGCCCAGGTCAGCGTGCGGCGCGTATGCTTCAATGGACTGGTCAATGCCTGATGGTATACCTCCCAGCGGTTTACACATAAACTTATCGGACGGGTGGCATACTGATCATGCTGTTCCGCAATGTCATAGCCGCGCAGATGCTCCGGCAGGTACAGGTACTGATCAAGGATACGCTGCCAGGGAAAGGGGTTCTTGAATGGCGTCAGGATGTGGCGAGCATTGTTCAGCATGCGGCGCTGTTCGTCAGTCCAGTGCATCGCTTCCGGAAAAGGAAAGTTATACCCCGACAGGACGACCCACAGGGCATGGGCCGGTGCCGATGCAAACAGGCTGCGCAGGCAGTAGAGCCCCAGTTCTACGTCACACAGCCGGCGTGGGCTGATGCTGGCTGTGTCGGGCCACTGCTTCCGCAATCGCTGCACCAGGATATTCCGCCAGGAATAGGTATCACGCATCAGGCCATCCTCCGCAGTTGCGCGCGCACCTTTTTTAATAGTTGCGACACAGAAACTATTTCCATCGTACGGTCCAGGTGCCGACTGTAGTTCTGAAAGGCCCGCAGATAGTCCGGTCGCTGCTTGACCCGTTCATTCGGCACCACGAAAAAGGCCCGATCCCAGGATGGCTGTGCAGGTATAGGATTTACCGTACGGGCCAGCAGAAAAGGATTGGCCCAGTCCTTGACATCGATGGCCCAGACTGCATCGGCGAAGGTGAGCCGCAGGTCATAGCGGTCAAACTCCGGCCAGAGTTCAACCGCGACTCCCAGTTTTTCCAACTGCCCGGCGAGTTGTAGCTCAACTCGTCCCGGAGCCGCGACAAAGCGGCGCAATCCGCGCTTCAGCCAGACAACGCCATCATCGGCGGGAATCTGCCGCCCCCCGCGCGGTTTGCTGCGACAGCGTTCATCTTCACATTCCAGGTAACCGGCAACCGTTTGCAGCAGCAGGTTGCCGCAGTGCCCACAGCAGGTAAAATGATTTTGAACCAGCGTGGCAACCGGTGCCGGAGCGTATGCCGCCCGGACATGTTCACGCAGCCGGTCCAGTTCCGGTCGCATCAGGTGCTGCTGCAATTCAAACGCGGTCAGCACGGGATGCTGGATTAGCAGCGACCGAAATGCCACATACGCGCTGGTCGTGTTGGCTTCCATACAGGCATGAAAAACGCTGCGAATAAGCTGTTGTTCGCCAAGTTCCGCCTCTACATCCGGTCTGGCACAGGCCCATCCATCGCATATACCTGTCGGGAAATCACCGATTAACAGACTGTCGGTCGGGCCGATTGCCGCATCCGGGAGTTGCAGGGGCCAGGAGGTTAGTGGCCGACGACACCACTCAATCAAGTCCGCGATATTCTGCGGTGGTGCCTGCGCCGCACGGAGACATGCCACAACCAGACGATCCAGACCACGCTGCAATGCGGGTGGATATGGGATACTGATGGGATACCCATCGTTGACCAGTTGCACAAGCCGGGTTAATCCGCCGGCAATCAGATGCAGGGTCAACTCATCGGGCGATAGTTCCACACGCGATGTTTGTTCCGGCATGGTTTCAATGGTTTCAGATGTTGGTAGCGTAGACATTGGTCTCCTTTTGAGCGCAAAGCGGGACTGAGCGCAGAGCGCAATGTGCAAACCATCCTGTTTTGTCAGTATCAGTATACCCTGTCCCTCAGGGCACAAATGTACCCCTTTGGGCGGGTGGAGCGCAGAGCGGGGCAAAGCGCAGAGCGCAGAGTGGGGTGGAGCGCAAAGCGCAGAGCGCAGAGTGAGGCGGGGGCGGCGGGGTGAATATGTTACAATGTACAGCGCAGGCCGTACCGGAACAGGTAGATGAGGAAGTGCCGGATGGAGATATCGGCAATCAAACCGGCAGCGCTGATGCGCTATCTATCGCTGCCCGCCTTAACTCATCTGTGACACCTGAAAGCTGACACCTGAAAGCTGACACCTGATGAGGATGCCCCCACGATGATGCTGGACCCGAACAGATCCACCGCCGCCACTGACGCATTACCCCTGCTTGACAGCCTTGACCACCTGCGAACGTTTCTCGATGCCGCCGGCTACTTTCCCGAAGATACGCGGGTGACTGCTGATCTGTTTGATCTACAACCGCACCATGCACTGCTGCTGGATGGTGCGCGGATGATTGCGCTGGTGGGGCCGGACCCGGAAGACCCGACGCTGAATGTGCTTTTTGTGCCGCGTGACAGCCTCAACAAAGAAGTACGCACGAAGATGCGGAAAGCGCTCGAAAGCCGCTCCCGCGATGGGCTGATCTTCTGTACCGAAACCTGGCAAACGCTCACGCTCTATCTACTGCGCCAGCAGGACGAGGCGAACCAGCATCCTACCTGGACGATGAATGTGCAGGCGCTGCGCCCCAATGATCTGCAGGCGCTGGCGCTGCTCGATATCCGGCAGGCCGATCCGTTTGAGCTTGACCGTCACCTGCTGCGCGCCTTCCGGCGGGCGGAGCGCGAGACGCTCTACACCAATCAGGGCTTCTTCTCCAACTACTATCTGCTCGAGCGGCTAGAAGATGACCATGCTGAATGGCGCGCGCTGGCGGCAAAGATGGAACCACTGGGCAAGACTGTGGCGGCCACCCTGAGCGGCGCGGGCACTGGCCTGGATGCAGCCGCCACTGAGCAGCAACTGGTGCGCCCGCTGCTGGCGGCGCTCGGCTGGCAGGTGGATAAAGCGCCGAAGGATGCGAACTATGACCTGGCGCTCACGGCGGGCGGCAAGACGATTGCGATCGGCAATCTGGTACCGGCGGGCACATCGCTGGAGTTATCCGACGATGCCCAGGACGCCGGCTCACCCGATCTGCGTATGATCGCCGCGCTGACCGGGCAGCAGAAGCAGGGTGTGCTCTGGGGTATCCTGACCAATGGCACCACCTGGCGGCTGTTCGGCAGCTTTGCCTCGTCTGCCTCGGGCGTGTACTACGAGATTGACCTGCCCGATCTGCTGGCGATTGGCAAGCCGGAAGACCTGCGCTTCTTTGCCGCCTGCTTTGGGGCGGTGGGTCTGGTGCCGCCTGAGCCACAGCAACCCGCGCTGGCGTTGCGGATCTACCAGGATGGACAGCGCAGCGCGCAGCAGGTGGGTAAAGATCTCAAAGAGGCGATCTTCAAGGATGTGTTTGTCGATCTGGCGACGGGGCTGGCCGAGGCGCTGCGGCGGCGTGGCGATGAGGTGGAGAGTGCGGAGTCGCTCAACCTGCTCTACCGTGCCACGCTAATTCTGCTCTACCGGCTGCTGTTCCTGCTCTATGCCGAGTCGCGCCGCCTGCTGCCCACTATTCACCTGCGCTACTATCCGCACAGCCTGAGCAACCTGCTTAAGAAGATTGCCCTCCAGCGCAACGGCCTGGAGCGGGCGGGCCACGAGCTACCCATGGGGCCGACTGCGCCCTGGGTCTGGGAGGCGTTGCAGCACCTCTTTGCGGCGATTGAGGCGGGGCGGCCTGACTGGGGCGTGCCGCGCTACAATGGCGGGCTGTTCTCGGCCACGGCTTCCGATGCCCACGCGCTGCTGGCGAGCCTGGACAATGTGGGCGCGGATTATCTGGCAATGGGACTGGACGGACTGGCCCGCGATGCCGCCGCCCGCCGCGCCACTCATCCCAACGGGGCGCTGCGCATGATTGACTATATGGCGCTGGACGTGCGCCGCCTGGGGTCGATCTACGAGGGGCTGCTGGAGTTTCAGCTCCGCCGCAGCGACACGGGCGGCCTGCACCTGGAGAACACCCGCCGCGAGCGCAAGGCCAGCGGCTCCTACTACACGCCCGACTACATCGTCAAGTACATCGTGGAGCACGCCGTCGGGCCGGTCTTGCAGGAGCGGGCGCGCCGGTTTGCCGAGCGTATGAACGACCTGCGCACCAAACGCACCGAACTGAAACGCGCCAGCAGCAGCGCCACGGTCAGGCATCTGCGCGATGAACTGGAGAAGCTGGAACGCGCCGCCAGCGAGACGCTGCTCGACCTGAAAATCCTCGACCCGGCGATGGGGTCGGGCCATTTCCTCGTCAGCACGGTGGACTACCTCAGCGACCAGATGATCGCCGTGCTGGAGCAGTACCGCGACGACAACCCGCTCTATCCACAACTGCGCCGCATCCGCGAGTCGATCAAGGCCAGCATGCACGAGCAGGGCATCGACGCGCAGTTTATCCGCGATGAGCAACTGACCAACCGCAGCCTGCTGCGCCGGATGGTGATGAAGCGCTGTGTCTATGGCGTAGACCTGAACGACCTGGCGGTGGAACTGGCGCGGCTCTCGCTGTGGCTGCACTCCTTCACCGTCGGCGCGCCGCTCTCCTTCCTCGACCACCATCTCAAGTGGGGCAATTCGCTGATCGGCACCCGCGTGACCGAGGTGGAGGCCCAGCTTGTAAACCCGAAAGCAAGCGGGCAGATGACCTTTCTGGCTGGCCCATTCGCCGGACTGCTCGGCGCAACGGCATTTATGGAAGAACTGGTGCATATCGCCGATGCCACCTATGCCGAATTGGAACAGTCGGAGCAGCTTTATCGCCAGTTTGAGCAGGCGATTGAGCCATACAAGCGCACCTTGCATATCTGGGTCAGCCAGCATTTCGGTGTTAAGGCTGCCTACGAGTTTATGACAGTCTACGAGGGCGATGCTGTGAAGGCAGTAATGGGCGAAAGCCCCATAGACCCAAAATACCGCGCCGCCATCGCGCAGGCGCAGACGCTCGCCGCCGACAAGCGCCTGTTCCATTGGGATCTGGAGTTCCCGGAGGTGTTTGTTGATTTGCAGCGCAAGGATTGGAAAGAGGAGGGCGCGGCGGGCTTCGATGCGGTGATCGGGAACCCGCCATGGGCTTCAGTTAGGGGAAAACATGCATCTAGCATTTTTGACGAGCAAGACCTGATGTACCTCGAAAAAGTGTTTCCTGAAAACACATACATGCCTAACGCATATGAGTTTTTTTCGATGCGAGCGTTAAGGTTGATACGTTTAGGGGGATGGCATTCATTTATTGTTCCTGACCGATTAGGATTTAATGCTAATCTAGAATACTTACGAACATTGATGTTGGAGGAATACTCTCTCAGTGTTCTCTCCTACAAAATGCCGTTTCCTGATATCATTGCAGATACTTTGGTTTATGTGGTAGAAAGAGCCTGCCCTGAAGAAACAAGTATCGAAGTGACGGATTATGGAAAAGAGACAGTCTGTGTTCCTGCGCAATTTTATAAAGAAGTAGGCGACAGAACATTTATTTTCTTCAGTAGTAGAACAGCATTCGACACTCTCAAAAAAATAGACCTCTCCCCTGTACTGCCTCTTGGTAGGATTGCTGAAACCACATCTGGGTTTGGCGGAAAATCTGAACTAATCACCGATGAACGTGTTAATGAAGTACAAATACCTGTAATCAAGGGCGGGGACATAGAAAACTATGGTGTAAGGGGATTACACTACTTTGTTTTTGAGGATCGAAACTTAACAGGACGAACGAGAGACATTAGAAAGCTAGGCTATGTGCCAAAGGTACTACTCAGAAAAACGGGTGAAAAATTGTATGCAGCTTTTGATGATGTAGGTACTTATCCAGAGCAATCCGTGTATTTCCTGTACAAATTTCAGGATAAGCACAAGCCTTTGTATCTCCTGGCAATCCTCAATTCAGCAATGTCTCGATTTTATTATATGAACAAACTCGTGACTAACCGTGATTCTACTCCGCAAATTAAGAAAATTCATCTCGATGTTTTCCCCATCCGCCGCATCCACTTCACCACCCCGGCGGCAGAGCGCGAGCAGCGCACCCGCGAGCTATCCGAGCAGGCCGAGGCAATGACCGCGCCGGATGCCCCGCTGGAGCCACTGCGCGACGTGGAGCAGTTCCGCGCCAGCGAGATGGGGCAGGCGCTCGCCGCGCTGCTGCCCGTGGATGCGGGCGGGCAGTTCGTCGCCTTCGCCGCCGGCGCAAGCGGAGCCGAGGAGCAGTCCGACGTGGTGCATGACCTGCTGGCGCACCTGGCGCAGCGCATGATCGACCTGAACCAGCAGAAGCAGGCCGAGACGCGCCGCTTCCTGGCGTGGCTGGAAAGTCGGCTCGACATCGAGCACAAAGGCAAGACCGGCATCGACGCGCTGACGGGCAAGACCACGCTCCAGCACTACCTGGGCGACTACCAGAAGGGCGAGGAAGCGCAGGCGTGGGAGGCGGTGCTGGCGGTGCTCGCGAAGAACAAGGGCAAGTTTGGCGTGGGCAAGCAGGTGCTCGAAGGGACGGCGGTGGGCACGCTGCGCACCGAATACGAGCGGAGCCTCGCGGTGCTGCGGCCCATCAAGGCACAACTGGCCCGCACCGACGCGCTGATCGACCAGATAGTCTACCGGCTGTATGGGCTGACGGCGGACGAGGTGGCGGTGGTTGAGCGCGGCTAAGCGCAGAGCGCAGAGCGCAGAGCGCAAAGCGCAGAGCGCAGAGCGCAGAGCGGGGAGCGGGGAGCGCAGAGCGCAGAGCGCAGAGCGCAGAGCGCAGAGCGGGGAGCGGGGAGCGGGGAGCGGGTGAAGCGCAGAGCGCAAAGCGCAGAGCGGGGAGCGGGAAGAACACAGCAACAATGGATAGTGTGATGAAATGATGCGCCTGTATACTCATCTGCAACAGGCGCATCATTGATGAACTTTGAGTTTTTAATCCCGATATTGCCGCTCAGGCGTCCCGGCTTCAGCCGGGTCAGGCGTTCTCGGCAGTCTGCCCTGTCCCGGCAGGCATCCCACCGGCTCAAGCCGGGACTCCCGGTTCTTCATATCCGGACTATTTTTTCAACGTTCATCAGGTGAACACCTGGTTTGGAACCGACCGCGTAACTCCTGTTATTCATACAAGTTACGCGGTGGATGTTTGGACCACGAACAACACGAAATGAGCGAAAAGCACGAACCTATTAGTGCTGTCATGGATCAGGCGATTCCGTATCTGGCGGAAGATATCGCCTCCGGCAGGGTGGAAGATTCCATTCCAAGAAACCGATTGGTAAGCGCGGCATGGTAGGATGTTACCAGGTAGAATACTGAATGCTGAACACTGAATGCTGAATGCTGAATGCTGAACGCTACCCGTGTAAATGAAAAGAGGAATAGTATGAGCGTTGTTATTTCCAACGAGATCCTCGAGGCAACGCAGCTTTCGGCAGAGGAGTTTCTGCACGAGGTTGCAATCCTGTTCTACCAGCAAAAACGGCTCACACTGGCACAGGCTGCCGCGCTGGCACAGACCGACCGCCTCTCATTCCAACAACTGCTTGCTAGCCGTGATATTGCTATTCACTACGACGAACACGACCTGGAGACCGATATAGAGACGCTGAAGATGCTTGCCGATATAGCCGAGTCAGACATAAGTGACTATCTGCCCAACCTGGAGGACTACGAAGTACGGCTGGAGCGGGAAGCGGGTTAAAGCGCAGAGCGCAGAGCGCAGAGCGCAGAGTGCAGAGCGCAGAGTGCAAAGCGCAGAGCGCAAAGCGCAGAGTGCAAAGCGCAGAGCGCCGTCAGCCATCAGCCGGCGGATCACTGATCACTGACCACTGACCACTGATCACTGACCACTGATCACTGACCACTGATCACTGACCACGGCAAGCTCACTTGAAGGTTTAACGCTATGCCAGACTACAGCATCCGCGAACATCGGGGCGACGGCATCCCCTACATCATCGACAATCGTGAGGGCAGTGTCACGCTGGCAGATGCGCTCAACCTGCTGCTGCAACGCAACCCCTGGGCCGACTTCGCCACCGGCTACCTCTCCCTGAGCGGCTACCGCATGCTGCGCGACGGGCTGTACCACCTGCGCGACTTCCGCCTGCTGTTCGGCGAGAGCCGCATCGGGGACGAGATCCTGCGCGACCTGCGCAGCCAGCGCTACAGCGCCGGCAACCGTGCCCTGGTCGCTGACCTGCTCCAGTTCTTGCGCCAGGAGGGCGTGCAGGTGAAGCGCTATGCCGGGCCATTCTTCCATGCCAAGGCCTTTATCACCGACGGCACCGCGATTGTCGGCTCCTCCAACTTTACCCACAACGGCCTGACCGCCAACACCGAACTGAACGCCGTCCATAAAGAGCAGCCCATTGTCGCGGAGTTTTCCGCCTGGTACACGCGCATGTGGCACGCCCCGCAGAGCGAGGATTACAAAGAGACGCTGATCGACCTGCTGGAGCGCTCGCAACTAGGCGGCTATCCCTACACCCCCTACGAAGTCTACATCAAGGCGCTCTACACCTACTTCAAGGATGATCTCGACAGCAGCCCGGAGAGCGACCCGCTACGCTCGATTGTCGAGTTGACCGCCTTTCAGAATGAGGCTTTCCAGAAGGCGCAGCGCATTTTGCGGCGCTACCATGGCGTGATGGTTGCCGATGCGGTGGGCCTGGGCAAAACCTTCGTCGGCAAGAAGCTGCTGGAACTCTACGCCTACTACCAGCGGCTGCGGGCACTCATTATCTGTCCCGCCCAACTTCAAACGATGTGGGAGCGCGAGATCGATGAGTCGCGCATCCCGGCACGCATCATGTCGATGGAGCGGCTGGGGCAGGCCGACCTGGATGTGACCCGCTGCGCCGATGTCGAGGTCATTCTGGTGGACGAGTCGCACAACTTCCGCAACTCCGGTACCAATCGCTATAACAACCTGGCAAAGATCATCGGCAGCGGCGACCCCAAGCGCGTCATCCTGCTCACGGCCACTCCGATCAGCAACACGCTCTGGGATCTCTACCACCAGATCGCCCTCTTCACCCGCAACAACGACGGCTACTTCCGCGATGTGGGCATTCCCTCGCTGCGGCGCTACTTCCGCGAGGCAGAGGCGGCAGGCGGGGCGGGCGGCACGCTCTTTAACCTGCTGGAAGAGGTGGTCATCCGCCGCACCCGCAGCTTTATCCAGGACAACTACCCGACGGCGACGATCAACGGGCAGCCGCTACGTTTCCCCACCCGCCACCTGGACACGATTGAGTACAGCCTGAGCGAAACCTACAGCGGCCTGTTCGACCAGATTATCGCCATCATTGAGCAGTTGCACCTGCCCGCCTACAACGCTGAGGGCTACAAGCAGCAGCAGACCCGCGCCGAGCGCCGCCAGGAGCATGCCAACACCGCCCTGATGGGTCTGCTCAAAACCAACCTGCTCAAGCGCTTCGAGTCGAGCGTGGAGGCGTTCCGCATCAGCGTCAACCGGCTGCGCAGCTTTGAGGAGCGCTTTCTGCGTGAGTTTGAACAGGGCCGCCTGCTGCAAAGCGGCGCGCACCGTGTGCTATTGCAGTTGGAGGAGGATGGCGACGACCTGGGACTGGAACAGGCGCTCGAACGCCTGCAACCCGTCGAGCCGGCCGCGTACGACCTGCCCCGGCTGCGCGGCGACATTCAGCATGACCTCGCCACGCTTGACCGGGTGATCGCCCTGGTGCAGCCCATCACCCCGGCGCGTGACCATAAACTCGCGCAGTTCCGCGCCCGCCTCTATGCGCTGGCGGGCCAGAAGGTGATTATCTTCTCCTACTACCGCGACACAGCGCGCTACCTCTGGGAGCAACTCCGCGCTGACCCGCGCCTGTCCCACCTGCGCGGCACCTGCCTCTCAAGCGCGGTTGCGCCCCGCGAACGGCAACGCATCATCGAGCGCTTCGCGCCCCACTCCAGCCGCGTCACCGTTGCGCCGGAAGCGGAGTACGATCTGCTGATTTCCACCGATGTGCTCTCCGAAGGGCAGAACCTGCAAGATGCCGCCCACCTGATCAACTATGACCTGCACTGGAACCCCACGCGGATGATCCAGCGCGCCGGACGGATTGACCGGCTCGGCAGTATTCACAGCGCCATCACCATCGCCAACATCTTTCCCGATCAGGAGTTGGAAGCCCTGCTGCGCCTGGTGGAGCGGCTGCAAGACCGGCTGCGGGCTATCAACGAAACCATCGGGCTGGATTCCAGCGTGCTGGGCGAGCTGATTGATGCGCGCACCTTCAACACCCTGCGCGAACTGGCGGCCGGCGACGACTCCGCGCTCCGCTTCTGGGGGCAGGTATCCGAACTGGCGGGCAATGAGATGATGCGTCAGCAACTGCTCACCTACCTGCGCGAACATGGGCGCGAGATGGTTGAAATGCTGCCGGACGGCATCCATAGCTGTCTACGGCGCGGTCAGGCCAGGGGCGTGTTTGCCTACTACCGCCACAAAGATCGGCACTTCTGGCGCTTCTGGCAAACCGAGGGCCGCTATGCCATCGACAACCGCTTCGAGATCCACGACCTGATCCGCGCGACACCGGGTGAAGCCCGCGACGAGGAGTGGCTGACCACAGCGGAGCAAGAGGAGGCGCTGGAAGCGATTGCCCAGGCGATCCTGACCGATGTGGAGTCGCGGCGTGGTACCGCGCTGCTGGGTGAGCAGATAGACAAAGTGCAGCGCGATATCAGCGCCATTCTCAAAGCCAACTGGAACAAGCCCAACGTTGACAAGGCGGCGGCGCAGGCGCTCTACAGCGTGCTGCGCAAACCGCTGCCCGCGCCGTTTGTCCGGCAATTGCGTGCCCTGCAGGTCGAGTATGGCCGCACGGGCGATTTCGCTGCGCTACTGGATGGTCTATCGGCAATGGTTGACGCATACGCGCTTGACCAGGCTGCTGCGGCCGCCCTGAGCCCCGCCAGCGAGCGCATCACCCGCGACGACCTGCAACTCGTCTGCTGGACCATGGTGCGGTGATAGCGTATCGCTCAATAACATGCGTGACGCGGTGGGCGTTTGGACCACGAACACCACGACATGCGCGAACACCGCGCACCGGCCTTTTGGGAAAGCCTGAGCCGGCTGACGAATGGTGAAAAATCGTCCGGGTATGGCGTGGAGTAAACGGTGCATAGCATGCACCCTACGGCTGCTCAATAACATGCGTGACGCGGTGGGCGTTTGGACCACGAACACCACGACATGCGCGAAACCCGCGCACCGGCCTTTTGGGAAAGCCTGAGCCGGCTGACGAATGGTGAAAAAATCGTCCGGGTATGGCGTGGAGTAAACGGTGCATAGCATGCACCCTACGGCTGCTGGTGCAGGATAACAACGCCTCCGGCAGGGTGGAAGATACCCGATCTTTTTTCAAAAACATTCACAACGTGAATGTTTTTGAAAAAGAAAAAAAGGAGTACCATGCTGCCACAGGCGATTCTGCCGTTCACCGGGTGAAATGCCCGGTTTGACGAACCACCGCGTAACGCATGGCAATAAACCTGGGAGGAACCCAACCTATGCCCACAGCGCACACACCCGCCCGCAACCTGAGCACTATCGCGGATCACTACCTGGACGATGATGAGTTTCTCACCTACCAGCGGGTGGTCACGACTCACCGGCGCGACTCCCTCGCTGACATCCAGGCGATGATTCAGAGCTTTGTGAACAGGGAAACCGACATTAAAGACTTTCGCTCCCGGCTGGATAAATATCTGCGGCAGCCGGAACATGATGCCTGGGGCACCAAGGGCTTCTGGATGATGACCCTCAACCAGCTCGCCAACAACCATGACACCGAAGCCGAGACGAGGCTGCGCCAGACGCTGGATGGCCTGAACGCGCAGAATGTTGCCGAGCGCTTCGAGCAGTTCGCCCACTTTCTCTATGCGGAGAAACAGCGTTTTCCCACCATAACCAGGAGCCTGGCGGCACCGGGACGGAGCGCCTTTTTTATCTCGCTGTTTGCCAACTGGCTCGACCCGGACGGGGATGTGATTGTGGTCTGGCCGACTGTGCGCGAGGGATTGGGAGTGCTCTACGACCTGAATGTGCTGCCCGACACCATTGCATTGAGCCGTACCGGCGGCGGAGAAAGTATTCAGATCGATACACCGCAGCAGTATGCCCTGGTACAACAGGTATTCCACTGGATGGCAACCACCGCGCCGCGCCTGACCGAGGCAACCGACTGGTGGAGCGAGCGCTTTATGATCTGGGTGCGCGATCACAAGCATGATCTGCCGGCGCTCCTCGCCGGCGGTGACAATGGGGAACATCCCGAACACATTCCGGATGCTCCCCTGGCTGTTATCCCGCCGGAGCGCCTCGCCGCGCGCATTGCGGCCCTGCGCCATCACCTGCTCATCCCGGCAGAACTGATCGAGCGCGTCTACGCCACGCTGATACTGGGGCAGCATGTCATTCTGAGCGGACCACCGGGCACGGGCAAGACCCGTCTGGCAACCCTGCTGCCGCGCATGCTGTGGGAAGGCGAGGAACCCGGCACAGCCGCCGCCACGCCCTACACCCCGAACGGCTCACCCTACCAGGTGGTCCCGACCACAAAAACTGCCTACGATACATATCTGGTCACGGCTACGGATGAGTGGACTCCCCGGCATGTCATCGGCGGCATTGTTCCGCTGCTCCAGGGAAAAACGGTCAGCTACACCATCGCCTATGGCTGCCTGGCCCGGGCCATCTTTGATAACTGGGATTTCGATGAAGATGTGCCGCAAAGCTGGACGACTGAGCAGCGCAAACGTGTACCGGCAACCGGCCGTGATGGACAGAAGGCAGAGTATCGCGGCCGCTGGCTGGTCATCGACGAGTTTAATCGGGCACCGATTGACCTGGCTCTGGGCGAAGCCCTGACCGCCCTGGACACTGGTTCCGCCAGCCTGCAGGTGCCTACCACCCGGGGCAGTGCCGCACTACCGATCCCCCGGGACTTTCGGATCATTGGCACCCTGAACAGCTTTGACCGGCACTTCCTAAATGAGATCAGCGAGGCGCTCAAGCGGCGCTTCGCCTTTATCGAGGTGTTGCCCCCCACCCGGTCTGAACGCGCCGCAGAGCAGGCCATGGTGCTGCAGCAGGTGCTGGAACGGCTCACCCGGGTGCTCCCCGATGCCATAACGACCACCGGCACAGCGCAGCAGTGGGCCGGGCTAGTCCGGGTAGCGCCGGGGGCGCAGGTGCCCTGGGAACATACCTGGGAGGACGATACCGCCGCACGTCGTGGCTTTGAAGCGGGATGGCGCCTGTTTGAAGTTATCCGGCTCTACCGACAGTTCGGTACCGCGCAGGCGATCACCTGGGCGGCCAACTATTTTGGCTCGGGACTGCTCCGGCAACTGGATCTGCAGGACAAAGCGGCCTGGCACCTCCAGCTTGGCGCCGCCTTCGCCGACACCCTCGCCGACCAACTGCAGGTCTTATTCCCGGACGAGATCGAGGTGCTGCTGGCCTATCTGCGTACCGGGGATGCCGGCACGTTTGCGCAGATCTATCACGCAATCCTGGACAACCTGATCAGCCCGAATCGCCGCCAGGCGCAGATGCTGGCCCTGCAGAGCATCAAAGATACCCAGGGGCAGCCCTACCTGACCTATGACCAGGCCCGGCAGATCAGCGAGCAGAACCAGCCGGTACCGGATGATCTCTTAACCCGGTTGTTCCATAGTGATCAGCCCCGCACCGACCTGCCCCAGTTTGCCGAGCGGTTGGAGCGCTTCCTGTTTGAGCGCACGATATAAGCTGACACACGTTACACGCTGGGCGTACCAGCCAGGCGTTTGATCATGACGAAGTGCCGATTCGCCGGCGGCAGCGTGGTACGACTTACGCGGTGGGCGTCTGGACCACGAACAACACGACATGCGCGAAACCCGCGAAACGACCAGTGCTGCCATGGATCAGGCGATCCCGCGTCTGGCGGGGGATATCGTCTCCGGCAGGGCGGAAAATTCTATGCTTTTTCACAAAACATTTGCACTGTGTGCAAATGTTTTGTGAAAAAGATAAAAACAGTACCATGCTGCCGCAGGCGCATCGAGCTTCCATCTGGGCAAATGTCCAGTTTGCGTATGCACCGCGTCACGCGTGTAACATGACACGCGTGACGCGGTCACTGACTCGAAAGGACATTTCGCCTCCGGCAGGGTGGAATCGGACATCCTTTTTGGAAAAAAAGTGGCTCTCCGAGCCACTTTTTTTCCAAAAAGATCGAAAAAGTACCATGCTGCCGCAGGCGAGACGAGCTTTCATCTGTTCAAACGTCCGGTTTGAACGCCCACCGCGTAACGCGTGTAACATGACAGGTGATGAAATGGACGATTTCATAGATACAGACACAACCTCAGCCAGCCTGACGCCCGCCGACCTGCAGGCGCAACTGCAGCGCCGGGTGGCGCGCCTGCTACTGCGTCACGACCGCCGCACCTTCCGTGGGCGCTTCCGCGAACTGTTTACCCGAAGCACCCTACCACAACCGGCCCAGTTGCGCGCCTACGACGAATATGTGAAGCTGCTGGCGCTGGCCGGTGAACTGCTGGACGAAATCCTGCCGCGCATCCGCCGCCAGATGAGCTTTCAGGCCACCCGCGAGATTCTGGATGAAGAACCACCGCTGCGGGGGCAGATCGACTGGCCGACCTCGCTGACACGCGCCTGGGCCGAACGTCCCGACCAGCCACCGACCCGCTTTACCACCACGCTGCGCCGCCGCAGCTTCGCCACCCCGGAGAACATGCTGGTAGTAGCCGTGCTGCATGCCTATGCCCGGGCGCTCAAGCAGATGCGCACCCAATCACTGTTTGTCGATGCCCCGCTAACGGAGGGCGAAACAGACGAACTACGCCAACTGGAGGACCGCGTCCGCCGCTCCCTGGCAACCACCCATTTTCGCGCGCTGGCCCGCGAGGCGCAGACCTTCCATCCGCCGGATCTGATCGGCAGCGTGGAACGGCATCTGCGCCCCGGCAAGAATGCCTATCGCGACCTGATTGCCTGGTGGCGACGCTTCCAACAACTCCATCTCCGCCAGGGAAGCAGTCGGCAGGCGACCAGGGTGCTGGATGACGAGGCACAATTGAGTTTGCTGTACCAACTCTGGATCGCGCTGGAACTGGTGGGGTTCCTGGCAGAGCATAACGCGCTTGATGCGCCACATATCCAGACGGATCAACTCCGTATCACGTTTACCTGGCAAGGGCGGCAGTTCCGCCTGGTGTATGACCGGCAGCCTAAAGCACACCTCGCCTGGGCGGGCGCACCCGGCGAGCGCCCGGATTACTTCATCACTCGTGCCGATCCGCTTGTCGTCAAAGCTAAGCAAACCAACCAGACCATCTGGCACGAACCGGGCGTGCTGCTGGATGCCAAGTGCTTCACCGGGCAGCAGCCAGACCGGGCCACGGGAGCCATCAAGCGCATGCTGGCTGATCTGCAACTGGTTGATGCAACCCGGGGCATCCTCATCCTGCCGGACATAGCAAATCTTCCGGCGGACCGGCTACATCCCAAAACCGAGCGCTACCTGGGCAGCGTCGATCCCGCGCTGGAGATCCAGTTGCATGCGCTGCGCCCGCTGGAGCAGATCGACATATTGCGTGTCAATCTGCGCCGCCTGCTGGATCAGGTAGCCGCCTCGTTGCCCGAACGTGAACCCATCGCCTGCCATGGCTTTCTGCAAGATGTGGACACCATCAATCCGGGGGGCACCGCGCCGCGCCGCTGCCCGGACTCCGACGCAGTGCTGGCACTCTGCCCCAAACCGCACATCAGCACGCGGCGGATCGATCTGGTCTCACCGACGCATGACTGCCTGCAACAGCCACACCTCTGTCACATTATGGGCCTGGAGCAATTTGCGGAAGCATTACCACCCTTCATTCGGCGGGTGCAGAGCCAGGAACAACTTATTGAGACGATTGAACAACTGCGGCGGCTGGTGCGCAACAAGATTGCCGCAGACGATCATAGCCCGGAAGCGGACGCGGCCCGTTCCCAACTGCTGCATGCGATTGGCACGCTGACCGAGACCTATCGGGAATTCCGGCAGCCCGATACGCTAGATATCGAAGAGAAACTGGAACTTATCTTTGGGCAATACTGGCAGCAATCGGCAGATAGCCCCCGCGGATTGCCGGAGGAGGTTCGGCAGATGCTGATATCCGGCGAGTATGTGCGCGGCGAGCTGAAAAAGGCGGGCATTCAGGACTGGGCCGCGTGTGCGGTGCAATATGTGCGCGCGCTGGAACTCGAACTCAAGCGGCGGTTGTACCAGACCTCGGGCAACCCATCCAGACTACAGATGCCGGCAAAAAAGTTTACCTATGGCACTGTTACAACTGCGTACAACCAGCGCCATACCAGCCCGCACTGGCAGGTGTTTCTCAGCGAAGCGGTGCATCCCAGCCAGGCCGATCCTGCCACATTCGCGGAGGTGATTGGCGCACTCGACCCGATACGCATAGCGCGGAATAACATCGCCCATGGTGTGCAGACCACCCGCACAGACGCCGAGACGGTGCGCGACCGGATTCTGCGCGGGCCGGACGGCAGGCACAAGGGAATCTTACCCCGCCTGGTAGCCATGCTGAATGCCCCCATGCTCTGATGAAAGATAAGGTGCGACGATGACAGACCAGACATATACCAGAGAGCCACATCTGCGATTACTTGAACACTGGCTGCCACTGGCGCAACAGGAGAATAATGCCCGGCAGTGGGGATATGACGCGGCAGGATTGGAGGCGCTCATTCTTGCTGCTGCACCTGCACTGCGCCAGACCCATACGCTGCTGGCGGCGCGGGCGATCCTGTGGCACTACCATCGGCAGACTCTGCTTCATCCACTGGGGACGGAAGCATGACCGCACCGCGAAGGGGCACGAAACGCAGTTCCTGGTTAACTTTCCGCCGTCGTCTGATTCTGGTGCGGGCACTACTCCGTGCGCCATCCGGTCGGGCCGACCTGGTAACTGCTGTGCAGCATGAACTTGGTGATGAAGGCTATCCCAGTGACACGGCCAGCGCGTTCAAAAAAGACCTCGATGCCTTAAAGCAAGAATACGGCTGCCGGATACGGTTTCATCGCACAATGAATTGCTACGTACTGGAAGATCTGGGGAATCTTGCGCTGCTTGATCTCCCAGATGACTGTATGGAAGCGCTGTCGTTTCTGGACGCCAGTTTCCCATCAGGAAGCGACATCGCAGCTCACGCGGGGGTACGCGCACTGCTTGATCGGATCTTGAAACTGCTCCCAGGGCAGCGACAACACCAGCATACACAGACCCGTCATACCGTCAGCATGCAACCACTCGGTGCATCAACCGGGTCGATTGATCCCGACGTGTTGATGACTGTTCGCCGGGCCATCGCGCAACGACGCGAATTATCCTTCAACTACCGCAGCAATACAGCCGACCAGACATATACCCGGCATCGGGTTGCGCCCTACGAAATTTATGTGAGCGCTGAAGGACACAGCTATCTGGATGCGACGCTGATCGAGGTGTCACCTCGCCATCCTGCGACTGTTATTCCCGCTGCTATTCCCTACCGAATAGACCGGATTGTCGCAGGAACCGTCATCGTGTTAAACACTGTCCTGCCGAAAGAACGTATGAAACCACGGAGCTATACACTACGATATCGCCTGGTGCCGGCAGTGGCCCGGCGACGCGATGTGAGCACCTATTTTCCCAACACCGAAATTATCTACCACGAGGATGGCAGTGCCACGGTCAGTGCCACAATAACCAATCTCTGGCAGACGCGGCAGATCCTCCTGCGCTACGGTTCGGCCTGCGAGGTGCTGGAGCCACTGGAGTTAATTGAGATGTTTTGTACAACGGTTACTGGCATGGCGCAGACATACCGCAGGTATCTCGAAGCGCAGTGCAACGAGTAGTCTCCATCACCGGCAGGGGGCATGATCCGGCACAGAATCGGTGTAACGCACAAAAGTTCTATGAATTACCCATCCGCCGCCGCAGTTCGCTTGCCCCTGCGCTGCCCCATACCCGCCGGGTACTGCCCATCCTCTCATCCTACCTGTCCCTGAGGTTACTGGCCGCAGGCGCTGTACCTTACGTCGGATCGCCCTCCCGATCATCCAGATTGACATCGGTTACTTCGCTCTTGTCCTCGGCGGTGATCTGCTGGGTGCTTGCGCGCCGGGCACGCATGCGCGCCTGCTCAATGTCACTCTGATCATCGGCAGTGACCTGCTGGTCACTGCCTGGCCCGCCCTGCATATCCACATCGCGCACCCGGCTCTTTTTGCGGGCGATGATTATCTGGTTGCTGCCGGCCGGCACGACAGGAGCCGCAGCCGGAACATCGGTCGGTGGAGCCGTCTGCACCGGTATGCTGAACGGTGGAAGCGCAAGCAGATCGGCGGCGACCGCAAAGGCCGTATCCCGATCTTTGTGTGAGCGCCCCGCGTCCCATGTCTCGGCGACCACGCCGATGACCAGGTTACGCGTTTCATCGAGAACTGCCGCACCGCTCATGCCGCTGTCAATGTTCTGTGAGGTCAGCATAACCGGTTTATGCTGGAGCGTGCGGTTGTCCGGTATGTCGGCTAACCCGGCAATCGTGCCATGGGCGGGTAAGCCCTGGTATGCCTGCAGGCGGCGATATCCATAACTGCTGAACGGATGTCCCGCCGCATACCGGGCTGTGCCCAGCCGCGCAACATGCTGCGGGTCAAGCGTAAGCGGCGTACCGACCAGGTGCAACATGACGATATCGTCGTCATAGCCTGAGAAGCAGGCAGCAATCGTGGCCTGCCGTGGCTGCCGGTGATGATCGGCGAGGAACGGGAGCAGCACGCCAATCGCTGCCCCACCGATGATGGCCGGGTCCACCCCGGCCTCACGCACAACGTGTGCGCAGGTGATGATCTTTCCATCCGGCGAAACCACAAACCCGGTGCCGACGATGTTCCCGCCGGCGGCACAAATTCCAACCGTAAAACTGGACACAGATTGCTGCGAAACGATGCTGGTCATTGCCTGTCCCTCCCACTCCTGCTATGCTGCTGACACCCGGTTATGCATCGTCGTGCTTTTCCCAGACGAGCTTGACATTGATGCTTGCTTCCATGCCGGCCTTCGCCAGGACTGCCCCGGCTTCCGCGTCAAACTTGATACCAAATTCCACTTCCGCCTGTGACGGTCGCTCGACAAGGGGGATCGCCTTGAGCGTCGCAACCGTTTGCCGTGACATGCGGTAAATCGATTGCATGGCGGTCTGGATAGCCGCGTTCGATTTCTTCGCCAGATCTTCGGGCGATAGCCCGACCTGCTTCAACCCCCGCTCAGCGGGAAACTCTACAATAATCGTTATGTCCGTATCGGGTGTAAACGTAAACGGTGTTTGTGCATCCATCGTCATTGCTTCATGCTCCTATTGTGTCTATAGTGCTGCATACCATAATCAGCGGTCAGTGGTCAGCGGTCAGCGGTCAGTGGTCAGCGGTCAGCGGTCAGTGGTCAGTGGTCAGTGGTCAGTGGTCAGTCAAATTCTTTACACCCTCACCCGGCAAAAAATCGCGGTTGGGGGCATTGCCCCCAAACCCCCGCAGGATTCAGAACGCAGAACTCAGAAGCCAGAATCCAGCATCCAGAAGCCTTATGTTGATGAGCGCGGGGACTGGACAACCCGAAATCCCAGGCTGTCGTTCCAATCGCTCGGACCGTTCCAGTCCCGGGAGCCGCAGAACAAATATTCTTTTCCTGCGCTCCATACTCCACCAAGAACAATGATAACGTCACCAGATGTAAAGTCTTTTTGTGCCTCCACCTGCTGGTCTTTGTCATCTGGCGTTCCCGTCCACTCATCAACATTCCCCGCCATATCCAGCGCACCGCACCTGGCACGGCCCTGCGGGAAGCAACCGACCGGCGACGGCGCGCCAATGCCAGTTTCCTGATAATTCGCTCGCTCGGCATCCGGCTCGGCATCGCCCCAGGGGTAGCGCCGCTGGTCGGTATGGCGGGCGGCCCGTTCCCACTCCAGCGAGGTCGGCAGGCGGATCTCATCGGTCGTGGGCAGCCAGCCCTGGGTGTGGCCCTGGTCGGTGAGCCAGGCACAGTAGGCCACGGCTTCGTACCAGGACACGCCTACCACAGGTTGTGCCGGGTTGGTGAACTGCGCGGCATCCCACCAACCCGGCTCCGTCCAATTGTCTTCCGTGCGCTGTTTCCACCCTTCCTCCGTCCACCAGCGTTGCTCCGTGTAGCCCCCGTCTGCCACAAACCGCGCAAACTCGGCATTGGTGACGGGGAACCGCGCGATGCGGAAGTCGTAGGGCAGCGTCACCTGCTGGAGCGGGGATGTAGGCGGATTGTCCTCGGTCGGTGGCTCCGCCGGATCATCTGGTTCGTCGGCTTCCTCCTCCTCGGTCGTATCATCGCCATACCAGCATGGGCCAGCCGCCACCGCACACCAGTACGCCTCCAGCGCCGTCGGCCACCAGGGCTCCTGCTGCGCCGGCATCTGCAGCACGGCCAGCGGCAGGCGCGGATCGGGCGCAGCGACGTTGGCCTGGGGATGGGAGAGGTCGGCCAGGTCGCCGTAGCAGAGGAGGCCCAGGGCCAATCCGGCGCGGACACGCACGGCTGCCGGCGCATCCGGCGGCGTGCCCCGGGTGACAACGGCCAGCACCCGATCACACATACCGTCCCACAGGCCACCAGGGCGGACCAGGTCCGGGCGATAGCCGGCCGTGCGTGCGCGCCCCACCAGGTTCAGGATCTCGCCAGCAAGCGCCTGTTCCACCGGCGAACGGTCCAGGAGTTCTCGGGCCAGGAGCAGCGGCGGGCCGGGCAGGTTCTGCCCAAGCACCTGGAAGCTCACCATCAGGCGCAGGGCTTCGTGCCAATGGATCTGCGGCGTGCGCTCCAGGCAGCGCCGGTCATAGTCACCCTGCACACTCAGATAGTAGCCCGCCAGGAACTCCTGGAAGCTGCGGTGGGGAAAGGTGTATGCTTCGCCATCCTCACCGCTGCGCTTGAGCAGCAGACCATTGCGGGTGGCAATCCGATGCAGGACCAGGCTGACCAGATGATCGCGGCGCACGGGGTCGCGGGTATACGGCGCAAACCCCTGTTCCAGCAGGGTGCGGACCTGCTCCCGGTTCAGGTCGGCGGGCCGTTCCGCCTGGTCCGGGTCACGCGCCGCTTGCTCATGCGCGGTAAACCCGATGTGTGCCATCAGCCGCAGCAGATCGGGCGTCTGGAACTGCGGCAGCGCGAGTTGCTGCAAGACATCCGGCTGGTCCGGTTCCTGCCGCCAGCGCAGCAGGAGCAGTTCAATACACGCCATGTAGAGCAGCGCGCGCGACTCGGGAAGTGTGCCCTTGCCGGAATGCACAATGGCTATCATCGTCAGCAGCAGCGGCTGCCGTGCCAGCTCGCGCAGTTCGGGCTGCTCGTTCAGCGCCCGCCGCAACCCCTCGGCGCTGCCCAGCATCTGCCGTCCGGTGGCGACCCGCTCGGCGTACCAGGCCGTGATGAAGGCGTCGATCTGCGTATTATGTAATGGAGCCAGGGTTTCCACCCGAAAGCCGGTCAGGTGGCGCTGGGTATTGGCCTGATAGTCCAGCACCCGGCATGTGACCAGTACCGGGCTGCGCCGGTAGGTGCCGGCGGCGGCGGTGATGCACTCCGTGACCCGCGCCAGCACTGCATCTCCAACAACCTCATCCAGGCCGTCAAAGAGCAGGATCGCGCGTCCTTCGGTCAGTGCCTGCGTCAGTGGCACCAGTGCGGCGGCATGGACACCCAGTACCGTTTTCATGAAGGCATGCAGCAGCTCCAACGTTCCCATTCGGGCACGCGCCAGCGCCGGAAAAGCCGCCAAATCCCGCAGAATAATGCGGAGCGGCACCAGTACCCCTACCGACCAGTCGGGTAACCGCTCCAGCCAGCCCACCTCCGGCTGCGGTTCGTCGGCTACCCGGGCGCAGAGTGTAACACCAGCCAGGCAGAGGACCAGATGATTGACAAAGGTGCTCTTGCCGCTACCCGGCGGGCCAAGGAGCATCAGTCGCGCCGGGTGCGGTTCGTTCAGCGCTTCCAACGCGGTCAGCGGGCGGGTCGCACCCGAATGCCGTGCGGGAGCTGCCCGGTGCGCTTCCGCAGTATCGGGGGACACCGCGACCTGGCGTTCGGTATGCAGGCCGATGTAGATCTGCTCCAGGCGCATCGGGTGCTGGTGCCGTCCTTCGTGCGCATCAATCTGACCGAGTTGCAACGCACTACAGGCATGCTGCAGCGCGCGCAGATAGTCGATGAGCGCCTGCTGCTGCTGCACCTGCGCCGGGTCATGAGGCGCTTCGTGGTAGCTGCCACCGGGTTGGACCACCACCTGGCGGATCTGTTCGGCGCGACTCCCATCGCTGGCTTCGATCCGCATTTGAACATCCAGGGCGGGACGACGCTCAGGCGCCGTGACGGCCTCCAGGAGCGCCCGGCAGGCCTGCCCGACCGCGCCCTCGGGGTCCAGTGCGCGCAGGGCGGCCGCCACATCGCCCGCCAGCACCTGGCGCAATGCGCGGCGATGGGTGGTACCAACCAGATCCTTGAGCAGATCGCCGACCTCATCCTGGTCATCGTGGGCCTGCAACGCGTCCAGCAACGGCAGTGCCAGGTAGGCCAGGCCGGAGGGCAACCCGGTTTCGGCCAGGATGCGCTCCCTATCCGCTGTCAGGCGGGCCTGAGCCGCAGCGAGGATGGGTTGAAGGGTGGAACGATTCATGGGTCAGCACCTTGTTTCATAATCGGCCAGGCTTCATAGTTCTGGCGGCAAGAGGACCGGCGGCAGGGTGATCTGCTGCCGAAGCAGGGCATGCGCCAGCGCGGGACTGACGGGGTTCGGACTGAAGGTACCAACAATCTTCCCTCGCGCATCGATGCTCGTTTGCTCAAAGCGAAAAACATGATTGAGTTGGTAGATGTCGCCATTCAGCCCCTGAACCTCCGTAATCTGAACCAGACGGCGGCTCCCATCTTCCAGTCGGTTGACCTGCACAATGATATCGATCGCCGTACTCACGAGCAGGCGCAGATAGGAAGTGGGCAGGTTAGGGTGGTGCATTTTCACCAGTAACTCCAGCCGCTCCAGGCATTCCTGGGCGGAACGCGCAAAGATCAATGCCAGCATCCCATCATGGCCCTGGTCGCGGAGCCGCAGCACATTCAGCACCTCCGGCCCGGTCATCTCCCCAATAATCAGCCGGTCGGGTCGCAACCGGGTAGCCATCCGCAGCAATTCCTGCATGCTGACGCCCCCTTCGCCCGTCACATGCGCCGGCTGGCTCTCCAGGGCGACCAGATGGGTGTGGCGCGGGCGGAGATCGGCCACCTCCTCGACGGTGACGATGCGCTCCTCCGGCGGAATCAGCGTGGTCAACAGGTTCATGACAGTAGTTTTTCCGCTGCTCATCCCCCCCGCGACGATGATGTTCAGGCGTGCGCGCACGCAGGCATCCAGAAACGCAATCATCTCTTCGGTGAGACTGCCGAAACGGACTAACTGGGCAAACGTCAGAGCCTCCCGGGGCGGTTTGCGCAAGGTAAAGGTCGGACCGTTGAGGGCCAGTGGCGGGAGTACCAGCGTCAGGCGCGCACCGTCGGGCAGACGTGTATCAAGCATGGGCACGCGTTCATCCAGACGCTGGCCGGCTGTCGCCAGCACTCGCCGGATTTCGTCCAGCAGGTGGTTATGATCGGCAAAGACCAGATCAAGCGGTTCGAGGTTTCCCCGGCGCTCGATATAGATCTGACGTGGGCCATTGACCAGAATGGCCGAAATATCGGGATCGTCCAGCAGCGGCTGGAGCAGATGGTCTACCGGCAGCGCAGTGTTCGGTGGAACGGGCGCATGGGGTTGATCCGAGTGCTCAGACATTATTCCTCCTCCATAGGCAGGCTGCTGGGCAACCAGAGCCGAAACCCGATGATATCCTGGCGCTGGTCGGGCCTGCGCCAGAACTGATCATACCCGATCCGGGCAAATGTTGCACTATAGAGCCAGGCACCGCCGCGCAACCGGCGGTATGCGCCGTCTGGCCCGGCCGGATCGGCCAGCCACTCCCAGACATTTCCGGCCATATCCGCGACCCCATATGGGCTATCGCCTGCCGGGGAGTAGTGGCCCACGGGCGTGGTGTCCCCTATGCCCGTCTCGCGGGTGTTGCTGCACCCCGGCAGAAACGTTTTGCCCCAGGGATATGTCCGCCCATCGGCACCACTCGCTGCGTGCTGCCATACGGCAACGGTCGGGAGCTGTTTGCCGGCCCAGACCGCATACGCCTGTGCATCATCCCAACGTACCCCAACCACGGGATGATTGGTGCGGTCGGGAGGGGCAACCCGATCGATCCAGGTAGCGGGCGGTTCACGGTCGGGCTGGTCAGCGAGAAAGACCTGGTAATCGGCATTGGTCACGGGGTAGCGATCCAGGTAGCCACCCGGTATGTCCGTGCCCGGCGGAATGGCGGCTTCGTAGATCAGGCCGGTCGGAAGCAGCATACGCGCCGCGTCGGTGGTGATCTGTTCCAGCGCCTGGATTGCCCGCGTACGCACCAGCGGTACCTGGTCCGCCAGCGCCGTGTGCAGAGCGGACAGCGCGGTTGCACCAATCGCCGGGAGGAGTGCAACGACGCCGGCACGGACCCGGTGATCCGCCGCAGTCAGGGCCGGTTGCAGGAGCGTCCAGATATCGCTCCCGGCGCGCTGCGCCGCCGGCGCCCAGGTATCAATCGCTGTCTGGTGGGCCACTGCCGAGCGAAGGAGCAGTTCCAGTTCTTCGGCATGCAGGTGGGTGAGCCAGTCGCGTTGTGCAGTGACAAATGCCAGGGCGGCCGCATCCAACAGCCAGCCATGCTCCTGCCAGTTCACCCGGGCGCGCTGGAGGGTTGCATGCGCCCGGCGGGCCATCACATCTTCCGGGGTCATCCAGGCGCGTACCTCGCCGACCAGGTAGTCGTGGGCCAGTTCATACTGGATGACGCCATCATTGCTTTCGCGCCGGAGCAACCGCGCGGTGACGAGGGCGGCCAGCAGGTCCGGCAACTGATCGAGATCACTGCGCTGGATCAGTTCAGTGCGCAGGGTCGCTTCGGTCAGCATGCGCCGGGTGTGATCAGGCGTGACCAGGCTGATGAGAACGGCGCGGGCCAGGGGGGCAGCGGCATGCAACCGCTCCACTTCATGGCGGAGATAGTCTCCCAGGATCGTCGTTGCGCCACCGAGAGCGTGGTAGTGCGCCAGGGTCAGCACTGGCGCATCCGGGTGACGAGTTGCATAGAGCCGGGTACAGACGATCTGGAGATGGGGCAGTTCCATGCCCGTGCGGGCTAGATCATTCAACAGGGTGGTCAACAGGTCCGGGTCACACGCCACCGGCGGATGCAGGCGGGCCAGGGGTTGCTGAATGGCAGCGGACGCCTCATCGCGGGTGAGCGGCTTCAGGCGGTACTGGGTGTGGAAGATCTGGGGGAGCCGCCGCTCAAAAGTAGCCAGGTCGCCAAAGAAGTCCCCCCGAATGCTGAGCAAGAAGCGCACAGGCAAAGCGGTATCTTCACAGCAGTCCCCCAGGATATCGATAAAGGGCTGGCGCGGTTCCCCCGGCGGGAGCGCGGTCAAGAACTCTTCGAACTGGTCGAAGATGACTACCAACTCCTGCCCCGGGCAACTCAGGAGGGGCCGGACCAAGCCCAGCAGGACATGCAGTGAGATGTCAGGCAGGAGGGCGGGCCAGGGACCGAGGGAAGGCGGCGCAAGCGTGCGCTTCACGGCCAGCACCGGATCGCCCGTGGCGCGCACCACAATGGGGAGATAGCCTGTGTCCAGCAGATGTGGGGCAAGCCCGGCATGCAGCAGCGAGGTTTTGCCGGCCCCACTGCGGCCATGCAGTACGGTTAACCGCTGTTGGCACACCAGTGCAGACAATGCGTCAATTGCGGTGTTGCGCCCAAAGAAGAGTGGAGCATCGGCCATATCAAAGGCATAGAGAAACTTGTAGGGTGTGGTCGGAACGGGCGGACGGCGCGGGACGGCGCGCAGCATCCGGGTCTCATAGACCGCGACGGCGTGAGCCAGGTAGTCTTGCAGTTCCTCCAGGCGGGAGCGCGTGTAGACCCGGTTGCCGATGTGCAGGTCGCCCGCAACCTGCCCGCTGACCAGCGCCTGGATGACATTGCTGATGCTGCTCTCCTCGCTGGCCGTGATTTGCTGCTGGGGATTGGGAGTATCATTGGATTCGGTCATAGATTCCTGCTACGTTACGCAACCCACAGCCCGCAGTGGTCAGCCGTCAGCCCTCAGCCCTCAGCCCTCAGCGCTACGCCCATTGAAAACTGAAAGCTGATAGCTGATAGCTAAAACGCTGAAAGCTGACGACTGACGGCTGATAGCTAAAACGCTGAAAGCTAACGGCTGGTAACAATCCCCACTCATCACTCATCACTCATCACTCATCACTTCCCGACAATGAGCGCGGGGACCAGACAAGCCGAAAGCCAAGGAAGTCGTTCCAGCTGAACGGATTGTACCTGCCACGGGAGCCACAGCACATGCGTTCTGAATTATCATTAAATGCAGCCCGGCGAATAACAACACCTTGAGTTCTTGTAAAGTCTTTTTGCGGCTCCACCTGCTGGTCTTTGTCATCCGGCGTTATTGTCCACTCATCAACATTCCCGGCCATGTCCAGCGCACCGCATGCGGCGCTCCCCTGCGGGAAGCAGCCAACCGGCGATGGCGCACCAATACCCGTCTCGTCGTAATTTGCCCGCTCGGCATCCGGCTCGGCATCGCCCCAGGGGTAGCGCCGCTGGTCAGTATGACGGGCAGTCCGCTCCCACTCCAGCGAAGTCGGCAGCCGGATCACGTCCGTTTGTGGCAGCCAGCCCTGCCTATGGCCCTGGTCGGTGAGCCAGGTACAGTAGGCCACAGCTTCGTACCAGGACACGCCCACGACCGGCTGCATGGGGTTATTATACCGTGTGTTATCAAAGAAACCTGGTGCCATGACACTGTTTTGCCCCCGCCACTGCCGGCCCTCCGCCGTCCACCAGCGTTCCTGGGTGTACCCTCCGTCCGCCACAAAGCGCGCGAAGTCGGCATGCGTCACCGGGTAGCGCGCGATCTGGTAGGGGTACGATAGCGTCACCTTGCGCAATGTTCCCTTACGATCATCGCCATACCAGAACGCCCCCGCGTCAACCGGGCACCAGTAGCTGGTCAGCGCCTGCCGCCAGCGGGGTGTCTGCTGGATAGGCAGCCCGATCACAGCCAGAGGCAGGCGCGGGTCCACGATGGGCACAGTATCATCGGGGGTGTCATACGCACAGAGCCGCCCCATCACCAGCCCGGCCCGCACCCGTAGCGTGGCCGGCACTGCCGGAGCCTGGCCCTGGACCGCCAGTTTGAGCAGCGCCCGGTGTACCCGCCGCCACAGACCGCCGCTGTCCAGCAGCGCCGGGTCATACCCGGCCGCCCGCTCGCGGCCCATCAGGGTCAGCAGGTCGCCCGCCAGCACCTGTTCGTCGGAGGTGCGCTCCAGTAGCTTCTCGACCAGGCTCAACGGCTTGTCGAACTCGCCGCCCGCCAGCATCTGGTAGCCCGCCATCAACAGCAGTGCCTCGTGCCAGTGGGCCTGGGCGGAGCGCTCCAGGCAGAGCCGGAGTGTGTTAGGCTGGCGCAGCAGATGGTAGCCCGCCAGAAACTCCTGGAAGGTGCGGTGCGGAAAGGCATAGACCGCCGGGCCACGCTTGAGCAGCAGTCCATTGCCCTGCGTCAGCGTGTTCAGGACCAGTTCAGCCAGCGCGTGCTTGCGCGCCGGGTCATGCGGCGCAAAACCCTCGGCCAGCACCTGCACCACGGCGCTCTCACTCAGATCGGCGGGGCGGCCGGCCGCATCACGGCTGCGCTCGGCCAGTTCGTGGGCGGCAAAGCCCAGGCGGGCCATCAGCGCCAGCAGGTCGCTGCTGCGGAACTGCGGCAACGCCAGGCGGGTGAGCAGATCGCGTTCGCCGCGCTGCTGCCGCCAGCGCAGCAGCAGGATCTCGATACACTCGGCGTAGAGCAGGGCGCGCGCATCGGGCAGGGTGCCTTTGTTGGTATGCACCAGCGCCATCACCGTCAGCAGCAGCGGCAGGCGGGCCAGGGCGCGCAGTTCCGGGCGGGCGGCAATCGCCTGTTGCAGCGCCTGGGCATCGTCGCGGGCCTGCCCGCTCGCGCGCCGCCCGCTCTGCGCCAGTTCGGTGTACCAGTGCTGCACAAACTGATCTATCTGGTCATCGCGTCACTACATCCCACATGGCGATGAGCTATCACCAGTGATGGGAAGCGTGTCGCGCAACAGATAGTCGGTTGTCACGCCAAACCTATCGGCAAGTTGGAGCACAAACTCGATAGAGGGCTCTTTGCGGCCCGCTTCCAGCAAGCTCAGATATGCCTGGGATACCGTTGCCATCTGGCGGGCGAGGTCGGACTGGCTGAGGTTGCGCTGCATGCGCAGGAAACGCAGCTTGTCGCCAAAGAACTGCAAGTCTGGTGGTTCTTGCTGGGGGGGCACCCGGTGTGTGTCAACCTCAGCAGGAGCAATAGCATCACGGAGCAGGTAATCGGTTGAGACAGTGAAATGGTTGGCGAGCTGGATGACCAGGGCAAGTGATGGGGGGCGTCGCCCGGTTTCGATATTGCTCAGATGGGCGTGCGACGTGAGGGCGACCTGACGTGCCAGATCCATTTGCGTCAGACCATGCCGGCGGCGGAGATGTTTGACTTTGTCGCCCAGCAGATCGGGCATAGACTCCCCCGGGGGGAGCCATTTGACAACCGCATGAAGGCACTCTATACTATAACTACCTGCAACATGCTAGGTGCGAGGTGTTCGGCCTTCCATCTCTGCGGCTCCCCAGCTTGGCAGATGGAAGGTCACGCCTCGCTGCTAGGCAGGTGCTGCCGCCCATTGTAGCACGTTTGCTTGTGACACGATGAGAGGGGTAGGCCGGGCCGTCAGTGCGCGTGCATCACACCACTCACATGATCTGAGACGAGGAAAACTCACAAGATGTGGAACCTGGCATTTATTAAACACACACAGGTACAGACACTGGACACTCATCTGGATCGGTATGCACGGATGGGGTTGTTTGTTCCTGTCATCTTACACGAAGGTTCCGGAGGACGGCGTGCGCTCCAGCACTGGATCGTCCAGAAAGCCTGGTACGGCCCCCAGCATATCCTGTGGACGGAATTGGCCCCGACTGAGCATACGCAGAAGCGGAAAGGGATGGTTGCCAGTCCCATCTTGCGCCAACTGTACAGCCGCGCCTTGTTCTGGCTGCGCGTGCTCAAAACACAACCAACGGAATGGGAGTCGTTGTTTGAACGCGACCCGCAGGCGGTCTATGATGATTACCGCTTTACTGCCACAGCAGACCAGGTAGCGCTACGCCTGAAAACCCAGGGCGTGCGGGTCTGGGTCATCTATGAGGCGCAACGGCTGGATGCATTGTCGTTGGAGCACATTGTGAAAACGTGGAAGACGTGTAATCAGCAATTCGCGGTTATCCTGGCGGCGAAGCTGCAACGCGGTCAGCAACCCGAGGAGCCGCTGCATGACCAGTTGCACGGCGCACCTGATGCAGCACGCTACCAGGCATCGCTGGTGGAACTCAAACCGATTGAACAGAAGGAATTTAAGGAGACCGTGCTTTTGGAGGTCTTCGATAACCTTGGCGTTGACTTCAGCCCACGGGTTAACCGGAACATGGATGCCTTTGAAGAGCGAATATGGAATTATACCCAGGGACATTGGGACAACACGACACTGTTTGCGACCTACCTCGATAACGAGCTTGGCGCGAAGCGTGCCAACCAGACCTATCGGATCATCACCCCGGAGATAGTGGAACCAGTATTTGAACGACTGATGGGAATCAGTTACGAGCGGGGAGCATGGCCGTAATGTGAGGTATTGATAGGCTGATGACGGCCCGGTAGAATAGAGGTATGAAGAACACACGTACAACCACAAGCCTCATATTCCCCATTCTGATGCTCGTGCGCGAGTTGTCCAATAATTATACCCCTGAGTTGTCCAACAATTCTTTGCCACTTGTCCAAAAATTATTTCCGAGTTGTCCAACAATTAGTTAGGCGAGGAGATGTTGTGGGGTGTCTGATGGGGCTCGAACCCACAACCCCCTGATCCACAGTCAGGTGCTCTGCCATTGAGCTACAGACACCACGCGGCTACGGCGGAAGTATAGCACGAAGCGGAGAATGCTGTCAAATATGATCGAGGGGCAATTCTCCCCGCGAATGCCCCGGTTCCTGCCCATTGTGCTGCCGACGATTGTGGTAAGGATATGCGGCTGCGCGTCCGCACCCCGCCCGGCAGAAGGAAATCTCATCGCAGTAGTAAGTAGCACTCGCGTGCGCGACCGGCGCGGGATATGGTATACTCCCCCTGGTGGTCGCACCGGAGCAGAGGGAGAGGTATGGAGTATCGTCGCCTGGGTCGCACCGGGTTACATGTCTCGGCGTTATGCCTGGGAACTATGCAATTTGGCTGGACCGCCGACGAGCGCGCCGCGTTTGCTGTGATGGATGCGTTTGTGGCAGCGGGGGGTACCTTCCTCGATACCGCCGATATTTACTCGGCCTGGGTGGAGGGCAATCCCGGCGGCGTCTCCGAGGAGATGATCGGGCGCTGGATGCAGCAGCGGGGCAATCGACATGATCTGGTCATTGCCACCAAGGGCCGCGGGCGCATGTGGTCCGGTCCCAATGGCGAGGGGTTAAGCCGCGTGCATCTGCTCCGCGCGGTGGATGATAGCCTGCGTCGGCTGCAAACCGACTATATCGATCTCTATCAGACCCACTGGTTTGATGCCGCTACCCCCATCGAGGAGACGCTGGGGACACTCGATGACCTGATCCGCGTCGGGAAGATTCGCTACATCGGCTGCTCCAATATCCCGGTCTGGCGCTTGATGCAGGCACTCTGGACGAGTGATCGGCTACGCCTGGCGCGCTATGACAGCCTGCAGCCGCACTACAACCTGGCCTACCGCGCCGAGTTTGAAACCGAGTTGCAGCAGGTCTGCCTGGAGTATGGCCTGGGTGTAATGCCCTACAGCGCCCTCGCCGGCGGCTTCCTGACCGGCAAGTATCGCCGGGATACGCCCCCACCCATGAGTGACCGCGCCGCGCGCATTCAGCAGCGCTACTGCAACGAGCGGGGCTGGCGCATTATCGACGCCCTTGATCAGATTGCCCATACCCACAGTGTGCCCATGGCCCAGGTCGCCCTGGCCTGGCTGCTGACCCGTCCCGGCATGAGCGCGCCGATTATTGGCGCAAATAGTGTGGAACAACTCCAGGATCTGCTGGACGCGACCGAACTTCCGCTGGATGCTGCCGCAATTGCCGCTCTGGATAGTGCAAGCAAGACGAGTGATGAGTGATACGTCATGAATGATCTGCGTACGTTCGCACGGTTGCGCCGCTATGCTCTGTGCATGCTGCTGCTGCTGTTTTTGAACATGCTGCCATGGGGAATGGTGTCCCCTGCGCCGCCCCGGGTTGTGGCTGCGCCGTCGGTGGTTCAGGAAACGCCGCCGGTGCGCGAGTTTACGCTGGGTACCTCGGCGCAGGGCCGCCCGATTACGGTGATCCAGGTTGGCGATGGCGCGCGCAAGCTGGTGGTGGTGGGTGATACCCACGGTGGCGCGGAGGTCAACACCTACTGGCTGACGCTGCAACTGATTGAGCATTTTCGTGCCAACCCGGCGCAGGTGCCGCCCGATGTGCGGCTCTATCTGATCCCGACGATCAACCCCGATGGGCTGGCACTTGGGCATCGCTTCGACTCCTGGGGCGTGGATCTGAACCGCAACATGAACACCAACCTGGATGTCTGCCCGGAGAACGACTGGAGCCCTACGGTGTTCGGGGCGTATGGCATAATCTCCGACACCGGCGGTCCCTATCCCGATTCACAGGTCGAGACGCGCCTGATCCGCAGCTTCCTGCTGGATGCGTCCGGGGCGATTTTTCTGCATAGCAATGCCGGACTGGTCTTCCCACCCTACTGCGAGCATCAGCTCTCGCTGGAGATGGCGCAAACCTATGCGGAGGCGGCGAACTATGCCTACACGCGCTACTGGGAAAATTATATGATCACCGGCAGCATGGCCGACTGGGCCGGCAGCCTGGGGATCAGCGCAATCACGCCGGAACTTATCACGGCAACCGACAGCGAGTTTGTGCAAAACCTGGCCGGGGTACAGGCAGTGCTGGCACAGGCTGAGACGCTGCTGCCGCTGCCCACCGATCAGGTTGTGAATGATCTGCCGGTGCCTGCGCGGATCTGGCGCTACTGGCGTTCCCACGGTGGTGCGCCGGTCCTGGGAGAGCCGCTGGAGCCGGCGCAATCCACACCCAATGGCCTGGCGCAAACCTTTACGCGCAGCCGGTTGGAACTGGACGCGTCCCAGGCCGATACACCCTTCCTGGTGCGCCCCGCCGCGCTGGGCACCGAACGCGCCCGCGCGCTGGGCAGCACGCTGCCGGGCATGATTCCCTGCGCCGATGGGTCCGGACCCTGCCCGCTCTCGACGGATATTCTATTCGGGGCATTTCTGAATTACTGGCAGCGCCACGGCGGGCTGGATGTGTTTGGCTATCCGCTCTCGCATGAGTTTGACACGATCACCGCCGACGGGCAGTGGCGCACGGTGCAGTATTACGAGCGGGCAGTTTTTGCCTACTACCCGGAGGATGGCAGCGTGCGCCCCGAGCCGCTGGGCTGGTTGCAGATGCATGTGGAGGGCGTGGAAGCCGACTGGATCACACCCCAGGTGCGGTAGACCCGATAGACCCGGCCGGCTACTCCCGTGACCGCTCCATATACGCGCCGGTGCGGGTGTCGATCTTGAGGACATCGCCCTCGTTGATAAAGCCGGGAACCGAAATCACCGCGCCCGTCTCCAGCGTGGCCGGCTTGCTGACATCGGTCGCCGTATCCCCCCGCACCGCCGTGACCGTCTCCACCACAGTGAGAGTGACAAAGGTGGGCAGTTCTACATTCAACAGGGTCTCGGTTTCATCATCATAAATAAACTGAACCGTTTCGTTATCTTTGAGAAACTGCGCCTTATCGCCAACCATATCGATGGGAATCGGCAGTTGCTCGAACGTCTCATTGTCCATAAAGACCAGCGTATCGCCGTCGCGGTAGAGGAACTGCATCGGGCGGCTCTCGATCCGCACAATATCGATTGACTCGCCGGAACGCAGGCGCTCCTCAATCACCGAGCCATTGGTCAACCCCTTGAGCTTGACCCGCACAAAGGCGCGGCCCTTGCCCGGGTTAATATGCTGCCACTCCACAACCTGATACAGATCACCACTATACCGCATGACCATGCCATTACGCATATCGGACGTTGTACCGGGGGCCATATGTTTTACTCCTTAAACTATTTATCGCTACAGCGGAATCAATCCTGCCCGAGCATGCCGCGCATGCCACGCCGGAAGCGTGCAGCGGTGCCTTACAGCAGTGGATATATCGACGCCGCGCTGTACCGGGTTAACGAATGTTGTCAATTATCTCAGTTTTGAGCGTTTCAAGTGTAGCATGAGCGCGGCATCCCTGCAACGTTTCCCGTCGGGCGCTCCGGGCGGCTACCCCCAGATCAACAACCACTGCCGAAGCCAGCGCCACATGAGCCGCACATGCCGATCCAGCGCCAGCAGGATCACGCCGAGCACCAGCAGCGGCACTCCCGGCCAGAACAGTGAAGCAACCGTATCATGATGAAAGCCGGGAAGGTTGGCAACCAGCCAGATGCAGAGCGACCCGCCATAGCCTGACCATCCCGCCCGGATGCCCACCAGCAATGCCAGCGTGAGCAGTGCCAACGGCAACCCCGCCGGTTGCGCCGGCATATACCCCATCACCAGGGGCAACCCCAGCAAGCCCACTCCCAGAAACGCCAACCCCATCGCCAGGCGTCGCCGCCGGCCGGTTGGCTGTTCAAAACGCAATCGTTGCCGGGGAAAGGCAGCCGGTACAGGTGGCAATCGTTGCCGGGGAAAGGCAGCCGGTACAGGTGGCAGCAGTGCCTCCAGGTCATCGGGGAAAGGATAGTGGACCGCGTCATCCGCGTGGTATGCCAGCGCCAGCCCTTCTGCCTCAGCCCGCTGCAACAGCGCGACCAGATCTGCCAGGTGCTCCGAGTCCTGCGGGTTAGCGGCAATCACCGCATCGAGGCGGATGCGTACCTGCTGCGGGTTGAGTTCGCCCCATGCCGACAGTTCCAGCAGCGGCGCAGTTTCCGGCGGCAGCGGGCAGCGCTCCCGCGTAAGCAGCGTACAGAGCAGATCATACACCCGCGCGCCCCGCCGGGGATCGACCAGCAATGCATCGCGTAGCGGCAGTGGCCCCAGCGCGCGCTGCATCCAGGCCTGTGCCAGCGCGACCAGTTCTGCACGCTCCTCAGCGGTGAGCGTGCCGGTAGACTGGCAGGTATTGAGTTCCGCCAGCAACTGCCGGGTGGTCCAGGTTCGCAACCACTCCCGCGCCTGCTGCCGGTTGTAGACGACAAGTGTTTGCATCAGATTGTCGTAATCACCCCTGCATAGCCGCCAGCAGATCCGGCAACCCGTCAAAGACCGCATCCGGCTGGAGCGCGTTCTGCTCTAACTCTTCCCGGCGGGTCACGCCACTGAGAACCAGCACACTGCGCAACCCGGCATTCTGCGCCCCGGCGATATCGGTGTCCAGCCGGTCACCAATGACCAGCGCGCGCTCCGACGGGCTGTCCAGCAGTTCCAGCGCTACCCGAAACATCGGTGGCTGCGGCTTGCCGATGATCTCCGGCTCCACGCCGGTGGCAGCCTGGAGCGCCGCCAGCAACGCGCCCGCGCCGGGAATCAGCCCCTCCTCCGAGGGAAAGGTCTTGTCCGGGTTGGTGGAGATAAAGCGCGCCCCGGCACGGATCGCCAGACAGCCCCGCTTGATCTTCTCGTAGGTGATATCGAAATCCGCGCCCTGCACTACCAGTTGCGGTTGCGCTTCTTCCCGGACGAAATAACCGTCGTCGAAGAGCGCCCGGTGCAACCCCTCCATCCCGATAGCATAGATCGTCGTCCCACGCGGGTAATGGTTGCGCAGGTAGCGCCCCGTGACCAGCGCCGAGGTCAGCACCCGCTCTGCCGGAACCGGCATGCCCATCTCCGCCAGCTTCTGCTCATAGCGTTGTGGCGTATTCGTGGAGTTGTTGGTGATGCAGGCGTAGGCGATGCCCTCCCGCTCGCAGAATGCCAGCATGTCGCGCGCGCCGGGCAACTGCGTCTTGCCCCGATAGAGCACGCCATCCATGTCGAACAGTAGTGTGCGGACAGATGAGAAATCAATCATGCCTGATCCTGTTGCTTTACACGACCTACGTGATACCGTCTGTTCCGGTCATGCTTGTGTGAGGTGCATCAATCCGGGCCGGGTTGACGCTCTCGCCAGCACAGTATATGCGCACTACGCCGCGGATGCAAACGGGTATGGTATACTTTCCCCAAGAACTGCGTCCGACATTGGTCCCGATTGACAACAGAACCGAACCACGCAACCATGCAACCCGGCGATATTTTCACCGATTACGAACAGCGCATGCAGCGCCTACCGGTGTTTGACAACCTGGAGAGCGATAATGCCAAGGCACTGCCGTGCAGTACCGCTCCCGCAATGGTAACTGCCGTGGACTGATTACCTCGCAGTGCAGTACCGGGATGCAACGCTGAGTATTACCCTACTCTCCCGGGATGTCCTGCCGCATCCGGAAAGTAGTAGGGGCACAGCATTGGCCTCATGCCGGCACATGTCCGGCCAATGCTGCGCTCCTATGCGTTAAATCACCAGTTATATGATAGGAGTTACGCGGTGCGTGTTCAAACCGGGCGTTTCACCCGATGAACGTCAGATGCGCCTGCGGACGCATGGTCCATCTTTTTAGCTTGTTCACAAAAATGTTACACGCTGTGTAACATTTTTGTGAACAAGCATGGAATCTTCCGCCCTGCCGGAGGCGACATTCCCTTCCGGATGAGTGACCGCGTAACTCCTGTCAATATGATCAATGGTTGTATAGAGCAAGGCTATTTCATGTACGATGCAAACCGATCAACATCCGACACCCATCTAGAAAATGTGGAACCGCATGTTGCAACCCTCCAGCAGTGGCGCAACCAGGCGCTGAATATTATTCTCTATGTAACATTCGGGTTGGGAATTATTACATTTCCCCCCAGTATCTGGAGTGTCCTGATGCTGGGGCAGATCAACCTGGCACTGTTCTACGGCGTGGTGTTGGTAATCCTGACAGTAGCGGCCTTTGTCCATAACATTCCGTTCAAGTTCCGTGCCGCCGGGTTTTTAGCCATCCCGTTCCTGCTGGCGCTGGTCGAACTGCTCTCGTTTGGCTACTCGCGTGACGCCGGTCTACTTCTATTTACCTGCATCATCCTGAGCGCCCTGCTGGTTGGCGCGCGCTGGAGCGGTGTCCTGTTAGGAGCCGGCCTGCTTCTGCTGGCCGGGATAGCCTGGCTCTCAGCGACCGCACGGCTGAACTTTGTGCGCGATCCGGGCCTCTCATTTGTCAGTCCTATCGCGCTGATCAGTTCGTGGACCATTTTTATGATGTTAAGCCTGGTTGTCATTGTAGCGCTGATATCCCTTATCAATCGGCTGAACCAGAGCCTCCAGACAGCGGAACAGTCCGCCCATGTAGCCCGACAAGCCCGCGCACAGGCCGAAGCGCAGGCAAGTATGCTGGTGCAGCAGTCGGCAACCCTGACCGACACCGAACAGCAGTTGCGTGAACTTGTCGCCACCCTGGAGACGCCCACTATTATGCTGGCAAACGGAGTGCTGCTGGCACCCATCGTCGGGGCTATCGACAGTCGCCGCGCGCAGGCACTGACCGAGCATCTGCTGACAGATGCGCAGCATCGGCAGGCCGATACCGTCATCCTGGATATTGCCGGGGTCGCGCTCGTTGATACACGGGTGGCGCAGGCGCTAATGCAGACAACGCAGGCGCTACGCCTGCTGGGGTGTGGCGTGGTTATTACCGGCATCAGCGCCGAGATCGCCACCACGCTGACACAGCTTGATATTGACCTGCATGGTATTCAGATCGCCCAATCACCCCAGGAGGTGCTGGCGTGTATGCGGTGACGTAGAAAGATGATACCGGGCGCAGCGTGCTGCGCCCCGACCTCGGACTACCAAACTACTTTTTGCGCCGACGGTGGGTTCCGGACGAGGCATGCCGGTTGTCCGCCGGTTGATTGGCGGCCTCGATCCGGGCGGCACATTGCTGTTCCAACTCACGCAGGCGCTGCTGCTGCGCCTGCAACGACTGCTGCTGCGCCTGCACAATCTGCAACACATGGCCGAGCGCCTGCTCGGTGGTCAGTTGTTCCTGCTGCCAGAGGCGCAGCAGATCGGACGGAGTGTAAAAGCTCATCCAAACCTCCTTGCGATATAAGGTGTAGGGCGGGAAGCCGGCCAACCCGCCCTACACAGGCGGAAGGCATTCATGGACTTCCACCGCCCGTTTCAAACGCAAACAGCGGCCCCCGCTAGCAAGGGACCGCTGCTGCGCCGCACCATATCCCAAGAAGTGATACAATGCGCGTTAGCCTCGATCCTGCCGGTACAGGGTCGGGGTTAGCGGGCCGGGGGGTGTTGCCGCACCTCCCGGCCCGTGCCGTTTTGTTGAAACAGGCTGTACGTATATTACCTAAAACATGCCAAAACGTCAACATGTTCAACGATACCAAATACGTTACTTCAACGGTACCAAATAAGATGTACAACGGTATCACATACGTTGCTTCAACGGTACCAAATAAGATGTACAACGGTATCACATACGTTGCTTCAACGGCTCAACTTTTAGCAAAGGTTGCTTCAACGGTATCAGACATGTTATGTTACAGGAGTTACGCGGTGCGCGTTCAAATGAGACATCAACTCCTGTGAATGTCGTCTTCGCCGGCGGCAGCATGATACGTTTGTTATCTTTTTTGCAAAAAAGACTGGTTTCTTTCGCCCTGCCGGAGACGAGTCGGGCCGTTTATCCAGGCACATGCCGGGTTTGGGACCGACCGCGCAAGTCCTATTATGTTAAACTGATGTGCATAATCGACATTCAAACCGGGCGGGAACCGCCTGCAGGCGGCACGCCGAAGTGTTAAGCACCCGGTATCCGGGGTTGAACGATGCCTCAAGGTTCGTAAGGAGCCACGACACAGCCAAAAATCCGTCCTGCCGGTAAATGTGCGTCGCGGACAGACGGGCAGAAGCGTCTCGCGTCAAGCAAAGATTTGTCCGTGCAAGCAAATTCGCGCCTGAAGTGCTATACTGTTTGGTAATACTGAAGCTACCTGGAGCTATCACCGCTTTGAGCATGCGAATGGAGTTCTACAATGTCTGCGGCATTCTCGGCGTACCGGTCACCGCGCTTCTGCCCACAGTGTGGCGCGGCCCTCACGCTGTCCGATGCGGTCTTCTGCATGGCATGCGGCCATCCGATTGTCCCGCCCGAGTCGCCGGAAACGACACCGGATAACGCTACCGAAAATCCGGCCGTGACCGGGCCCACCGTACGCCTACCCAATGCCCGCGTTGCGCAGTCGGTGGTGGGCGGCACCATGAAACTGCCCTCGTCCGGCGCGACTCCACCGGGCCTCTGGTTTCTGCCGGAACCACCCGGCCCCGATGATGTAATTGCGATTTATGCACCGTTGCGGGCTGTAGTTAGTGGTTGGAGCGGTACAACCAGCGATGGCTGGCAGAAGTTTGATCAGGAGTGGGTCAAAGACGGCACCAGTCGCATGCTGATCAGCTTTACGGTTGAGCGCGAGTGGTTCCCCGCACCCGGTTGTGCCCGCGATCTGCGCCTGCATATTCGGCTACGTTCAACATCGCTGGCGCAGGAGGGACATACCCGGCACGGCTTTCGCTACCGCATCGGGTCGGACTCGCCGATGAGCGTGCTGGAAGCCAGGTGGATGGATGCAACCGCGCAGTCCCGGCCGGATCTGTCGCTGCCCCAGATTCAGATCATGGCTCCCCCCCGTGTCCAGCGCATCTCCGACTATGCTGAGGAGGTAGTCGGACAGATGCACCCGCGCGAGGCGGATATGTGGGCGCAACGGGGGGTAATGCATGGCCTGTTCCGTCTGCCCAACACGTTTCAGCAACGCACGCCGGTGGGTCGCGGGCTACCGCTGATTGAGGTTGCCGGAAGCGGCATGGGGCGGCGACTGGCCGGTCTCTTCCATCGGCTCTATCGGGTACAACTGCATAAACCGCTTATCTGCCGGGTAGGAGTGTGGGAAGCGCTGCAGCCACGTATTCAACAGGAAGCGCGGACACTGGGGTTAGATATCGAGACTGATGCGATGATTGAGTGGTGGCTTGATCGGCAGGGCTACGATAGCGCGGTGTTCGAGCCGAAAGCGCATCGTTACGCTAATGGCCGACAGCGCGCGGTAATTGCCTTTCGCCGTGCCCAGATCGTGCAGGTGCGCGGGTAGTGCTACAATGAAATTTCTTTCTCACAGCAGAGACGCAGCGGGCGCGAAGCTTATAAACACGGATGGATTGCGCGGCTTGCTCTGCGGCTTCAGCCCGCATGGTTGCAGGAAATCCTCGTCGGAGTATCAGGGTAGGGACACGCTTCTGCACGTCCCTATCCCATCTCGATGCCGGTTACGTTTCCCAGGGCCGGCACAGGGGTCCGCCCCACGGCTGGAAGGTTTACTCCGACTGTTGCCGGCTCGCCATCATGTAGGAGTTGCGGAACAGGGCCAGTTTCAGGCCGCCATCCACATACACATGCTGCCCGGTCACAAAGCGACTCTCGGAAGAGCAGAAGAACGCCACCATGGGCGCGACATCGGCCGGTTCCCCCCAGCGGCCCATCGGGGTTGCCAGACGACCCGCTTCTTCGGCAAAGGGCATGGCCTCCAGGTAACCATCCCATGCCTGGGTTCGGATGTAACCGGGCGAAATCGTATTCACCGTAATGCCACGTGGAGCCAGTGCCAGCGCATAATGTTTTGCCAGCACCTCCATTGCCGTTTTTGCCGGGGCAGCCATGGCATAGATATCCGAGGGATCATGCACACCGTGGGAAGAGATCGCCACAATCCGCCCCTCACCATCGGGCATATACGTGATCACCATCTCCACCAACCGTAGAAATGCACGAGGGTAGATTTCCTGCGCATCTTCATACTGTTCAAAGGAAAAGTTACCCGGCAGCGTTGCCACGATGGTATACCCGGCATTATGCACCACCGCATTCAAATGACCATCGAAATGCGTCTCAATCGCACCGGCAAAGACATCAACGGTAGCAGGTTCACGCATATCGCCATGCACCAGTACTACCTTGATATTGTGCTGCTCCAGTTCCTGCTTTGCCTGCTGTGCTGCCGCCTCGTCTGCCCGGTAGCCCAGCAGCAGATGAAAGCCCTGCTCGGCCAACTTCTGCGCAATCCCCCGTCCAATCCCCCGTGTTCCACCTGTGACAAGCGCAACCTGCATCATACTTCTCCTTCATGACTCATCATCCGGCAATTGGTGCAATATCTGGAGTGCGGCAACCATGCTGCCGCTGGCGAATCGGGCTCCCAACTGTCAAACGTTCGGTTTGCACACCCACCGCGTACGTTGTGTTCACGAAGAAAAGGGAAAGCGGCATCCGGTCAGGGATGCCGCTTCTTCTTACAGACTGTCTGAAACGGGTTGGTCATGGGGGCTACGGCCCCGGAACGGGAGTCCCGGCTTCAGCCGGTTCCGGCCCCACACCGGCTGAAGCCGAGACTCCTGGGGCACTGTCCGGTGTATCCGGGCAACCATCATTGACGTGTGACCGATACGAGCCACCATTTCAGACAGTCTCTCACAGAGTACCGTCGGCCTACAACTCAGTCTGCAGCCGGCTGACCATCTGGCGCACCGCAAACCGCGCCCGCCCCAGGTTGCCATTTGAACTGATTCCGATCACAGCGAAATAGCCCGGCGTAATCATCGAGGCCAGGTACGTCAGATCATCCGCTTCGATGATAATATCGCGCACCTGCCCCGCGCCCAGGCGACTGGCCGTCATCGAAGCCGTCGCCGCCAGTCCGGCCAGTTCAATCTCGGCCTCCTCCCGGTCGTGAGGCAACCCATCCGCCAGCACCATCTCAACGCCCAGGCCATCACTGCCGATAACCCCGGCAAGGCGGGCCCCCTTGACCCGATCAACCGCCTCGTTCAGAATATCTGTCAGGCTCATGTGTTGTGGCTCCTTCTCATTGTGGATGCACAGGGCCTACAGCTCACGCCGACCCTCCAAAGCAGACCCAAGCGTATCCGCGTCGGCCCACTCCAGGTCGCCGCCTGTTGGTAACCCGCGCGCCAACCGCGTCATACGCACCCCCAGCGGCGTCAATTCCCGATGTATCAGAAAGGCAGTTGCTTCGCCCTCGGTATTCGGGTTGGTTGCCAGGATGACCTCGTCGATTGGTTCGCTACGCGCGCGATCCAACAGTTCTTCAATCTTGAGATGCTCCCGGTACACGCCATCCAGTGGCGCAAGATGGCCGTGCAACACATGATAGAGCCCCCGGTAGACGCCACTGCGTTCAATAGCGAGTACATCCAGTGGTTCCTCGACCACGCAGACTTTGGCCTGGTCACGCGCGGTATCCAGGCAGACCGGGCAGAGATCACCCACAGTAATATTAAAGCAGCGCGAACAGAGCGCAACTTGCGCCTTCACATCAACGATTGCCTCTGCCAGTGCCCGCGACTGGGCTTCGTCAGCTCGCAGCAAAAAAAAGGTCAGGCGGGAGGCCGTTTTCGGACCAATCCCCGGCAGGCGGCTTAACTCTTCGATCAGCCGGGCCACCGGTTCAACCACGAAGCTTTGATCGAGGCTTCCTGGAGCCATGCCATTCCTCTCACAGCGCAGAAGGCACGCGGGCGCGCAGCATGCAAATGCCGACTCACCGCGTACCTTTGCCTTCTATCGGCTAAAACATTCCCGGCATGCCTTTCATGCCGCCCATCAGGGGCCCCATGCGCTCCTCGGCCAGTTCCTGGGCCTTCCGGGTAGCGTCACTTATTGCGGCCAGCAGCAGATCTTGCAACATTTCGACATCATCGGGATCGACCACTTCCGGCGAAATCGCCACTGCCTGGACTTCGCGGTGGCCGTTCATCGTAATCGTAATGGCCCCACCCCCGGCGCTGCCTTCAACCATCGTTGTACCAAGTTCTTCCTGTATCTGCTGCATCTGGCGCTGCATCTGCTGGGCCATCTGTTGCATCTGGCGTGGATTCATCAGGCTACTCCTTTACATATCAAACTTATTCGGACTACTCAGACTGTTCGATATCAATAATATCCGCATCGAAGACGTTAATCGCCGCGCGGACCCAGCGATCCTTGCGGGATGTGCGTATCTGGCTGCGTAGATCCTGCGTCTCGGTCTGGACTTCCATGGTACAACGAATCGTAAACTGCGCCCCCAGATGTTTACTCAACACCTCTTCCACAATCTGGCGACTGTGGGGTTTCTCGATATTATCTTTATGAAACTGTGAGGTTGCCTGGAGCACTATCGTACTCCCCTCGACATCAATCGGCCGGATGTTGTGCAATAGCGCCTGGACCATCTTATCCAGGGGACGCACATCACGGACGACATCGGGCCAGACGGTTTCGATCTGCTCCAGGCAGGAAAGGTCGGCATTCGCCGCCTGCACCGTCGCCGGATCGCGTCCAGCAGTGGCTGCTTTTTCGGCAGGCGGCATAGCCATTGCGGTCTGTCCGTCCGGTTCGGTCGGTTCAGCCGGAACAGCTTCATCAAGCGGCGGCAGCGGATCATCCGCAACCGGCGGCTCCGGTTCAGGTTCAGGCGCGGCTGTCATTCCATTAGCAGGCGCAACCGGCGCAGCCTCGGTTGATGCAAGTGGAGCGGCTTCCTCAGTGATTGGTGCGGGTTGTGCCGGTTCTGCCGGCTCTGGCACGGGTGCCGGTGGTTCTGCCGGCTCTGGCGCGGGTGCCGGTGGTTCTGCCGGCTCTGGCGCGGGTGCCGGTGGTTCTGCCGGCTCTGGCGCGGGTGCCGGTGGTTCTGCCGGCTCTGGCGCGGGTTGTGGTAGTGCGGCGGGTGCCGGTGTGGATGCCGCCGCCGGCCGCGCCGCCGAGCGTGATACCAGCGCGGCCGGGCGTGTTTTGCCCTCCGTCCGGGCCGGGCGGGGCGCAGGCGCGGGGGCTGTCGCCACCGGCTGTACCAACGCTTCCACCACGGCTAACTCCAGCGGCAGATGCCCATAGGGACTGGTGCGTAGTTGATAGTCCAGATTACTAAAAACCTTAATCCACTGAACCAACATCCCGGCCTCGGCATACCCGGCCCACTCCTCCATGAGCACCAGTTCATCATCACCCAGATCGAGCAGCGCCCGGTCGCCCGCGGCAACCAGCAGCATCAGCGCGCGGAGCCGCTCAACCAGGTCGCGGGTAAACTGGCGCAGATCCGCGCCCTGGTCGGCCACGCTGTTAACCGCCCGCAGCGCCGCACTCAGATCACCGTTCAGCAGCGCCTCAATCAACAGATGCACCTCGGCAGCGGCAGTCATACCCAGCAGACTCTGCACCTGCTCCAGGGTCAGGGTGCTGCCGGCAAACGAGCCCAGTTGCTCCAGGATGCCCAGCGCATCGCGCATACTGCCGGTGGCGGCGCGGGCAATTGCCTCTCCCACCCCGGCATCGAGTTGCAGATGCTCTTCGGCGGCAATTTGCTGCAAATGCCCGGCAATTTCGGCAATACCCAGGCGCGTAAAGGTAAACCGCTGGCAGCGCGAGAGAATCGTCGCCGGGACTTTGTGAACTTCCGTGGTCGCCAGGATAAAAATAGCGTGTTCGGGTGGTTCTTCCAGCGTTTTGAGCAGCGCATTAAAGGCCGCCGTGGAGAGCATATGCACTTCGTCAACGACATAGACTTTGTAGCGCCCGGAGTTTGGGCGAAACTGCACCCGTTCGATAATCTCGCGTGCATCCTCCACACTCGTGTGCGAGGCGGCGTCCATCTCGATAACATCGACCGCCCGATTATCGGCAATCGCCTGGCAGGAGTCACACACGCCACACGGCCGCTCGGGTTCCGGGGCAGCACAATTCACCGCCTTGGCTACCAGGCGGGCCATACTGGTTTTCCCCACCCCGCGCGGGCCGGTAAACAGGTAGGCGTGGGCAACACGTCCCTCAGCAATCGCATTGCGCAGCGTGCGAACGACATGTTCCTGCCCGATCAGTTGGCTAAAGGTTTGTGACCGCCATTTGCGGTAGAGTGCCTGTGAAGCCATGCATGCCTCTATCGTGCGATAAGTCGCCTCATTATACCTTACAGCCCCATGGGTCGCAAGGGAGTGTAGCACCCGGTTGTAGGCGGCTTGTAGCCGCGCGTATGCCGCTGGAACTGCCTGTGTGCGGCTTTATGAACGTTGAATATGTATGTAATCCGGGCATCAACGCGCAGGAGTCCCGGCTTATGAAGTTTGAACATGTAATCCGGACAGCGCTGAACCGGAGTCCCGGCTTCAGCCGGTCCAGGCTTGCCTGGTAGTATGCCGCTGCCCCGACAGGCATTCCACCGGCTAAAGCCGGGACTCCAGCAGTAGGGTGCATTCGATGCACCGTTCTTTTGCTTGAAAGCCGTCTCACCCCACCCGCCGGGGACATCAGGGAATTTCGACCGGAACTGTGCTGGTGATCCAGGCATCGTACAGGGCCTGCAGATCGCAGCCACAGGTCGCCTCGGCGGTGGCAAGCATATCGCTGCCGGTCGCCTCGCCATAGCAGTAGGTATCGTAGTAGCGCTGCAGAAAGGCATAAAAGGTCTCGTCCCCCATCTGCCGGCGCAGCGCGTGGAAGAAGAGTGCGCTTTTGGCATAGACCAGCGCCACATAGTTGCCCCGAAAGGCCGCATTCGGACGGTTGACTACGCCGTCATTCCCGGCATTCCGCACGCTCAGGTAGATGTCGCGGAACTGCTGCAACTCAGCCGCCGCGCTGACGGCATCCCCCAGCGACTCATAGTAGACCACCTGGGAGTAACTGGCTAATCCTTCATCCAGCCAGGCCGCGCCCTGGAAGTCGTTGCCCACCAGGCTGTACCACCACTGGTGCGCCACCTCGTGCGCGATAGTGGTCTCCAGGCCGCGCCCATTACTCGCATAGAGGCGCTGCTCGATCAGCATGACGCCGGGATATTCCACGCCGAGGAAGCGCGTCAGGGCGGCCTGCACGACCTCCATTTCGGTCAGCGGGTAACGGCCATAGCGCGCGTTGAATGCCTGCAATGACTGTGCGGCAATTGCCAGGCTGCGCTGTCCGGCAGCATCATACTCCGGCCGGTAGTAGACCGTGACGCGGGTGCCGTCCACATCGGCGCTGGCCTGGTTCAGCCCATTGATCGCCGCCAGAAAGAAATCGCGCTGGGGCCCGCTGACAAAGCGCTCACGCCGGTAGCCCTCCGGCGGTAGATTCCCCGGTGGGTTGGTTTCCACCTGTGTGCCGGTCGTCACCAGCCGCCAGTCAACCGGGGTGTCCAGCGTGACATCATAGAGCGCTGTCTCGGTAACGGCCAGGTCGCCGCGACTGCTCACGGGCCGCCGGTCCCAGCCGTCGGCAAAGTAGCGCGCCAGCACCGGGTAGAAGGAAGCCAGCGACCAGACGCCCGCCTCCTGGTTGAACGCGCCATAGGCCGAGCCGCTGGCGTTGCGTTGCGTACGCGCCAGAAAGTTCATCATCACCCGGACCTGCTCGCCGGGCGCGAGTGGCCGGGGCAGCCCGACCCGCAGCAGAACACCGTCTTGCTCGCTGGTGACGGGCACCAGTTGATCGTTCACCCGCACATCCGCAACGCTCAGTTCACCGCCAAAGTCGGGATGGTTGGGGTAGAGATGGAAGTAGAGTGCCTCAAACGGCACACTCGCCCCGTTGCGCACCAGCATCTGCTGGGTGCCGCTGATAGTTAGCGCGGTCGGATCGAGCGTCGCACTGATCTGGTAATGATCCCAGGTCTCTGCCCCGGCAAGATCGGCGGCAAAAGAGGGCAGCAGCGCGGCAGCCTGCGCACTCACATCCAGCACTGCCGGGACGGGTGTGCTGGTAGGTAGGATAGTCGGCACGGCGGTTGGCGCAGCAGTTGGTGTACCGGGAATAACCGTTTTAACGGAAGGCCCCGCCGGCCAGGCCGTTGTTTTCAGCGCCGACGGGGCAACCCGGTCACTCTCGGTAGAGGTTCCCAGTACCTGGGATGGCGGCACGCCGCCGGACCCGCTGGGAACACAGCCGGTCAGCAGCAGCGTGCAGAGCAGGATGCACGCCAGTGGACGCAGCAGATAGTGCATAGGTAATCCATTCACTTTACACGACTTACGCAGTTGATATGCAAACTGGACGTTTCACCCGATGAAAGCCCGATGCGCCTGCGGCAGCGTGGTACGTTTTTATCTTGTTCGCAAAAATTTTGCACGTTGTGCAAAATTTTTGCGAACACGCATGGAATCTTCCGCCCTGCCGCAGGCGAAATGTCCTTTCGGGTTCGTGACCGCGTAACTCCTATCACTTTGCACGACTTACGCGGTACGGACTGTTCCAGTCCTCCTGCGAAACTCGCAGGTTGGTTGCGCCTCCGGCAGGATGAAAGCTTCCCGCAAAAGCGTACCATGCTGCCGCAGGCGCATCGGGCTTTCATTGGGTGAAATGTCCGGTTTGCATATCAACCGCGTAACGCGTGTCACTTCAGAGGTCGTATGGTTGGATATCATCCGGATATCAATCATTAGTATAGCAGATGGTTCAACTCCTCATTCACAGAATTACGCGGTCGGTTCTAAACCAGGTGAACACCTGGAAGAACAGCCCGATTCGCCTCCGGCAGGGCTGATTTGCCCCAAATTACCCCTGGACGATAGCGGATCTTTATGCTATGCTTAAAATTACTAAAGGGTATTGATAGAAATGTACCATCTCTATAACGCGAGAGGAGGGGATGGGTATGTTACGGTCTGGATATCACACAGATCCACGTTCGCACGCGCGGGTTTCCCTGCGCAATTTGCTACATGATCGGACTGCCGTCGCGCACAATGGTGTGGCAGCATCGCTCCCGGAAGAAACGCCTTCACCCCTGATTGAGGCGCTCATCGTGGGCGCGCGGTTGGGCCGGCTCCTCGACATCGCCGGTAAATTGCTCTTCTCATTCGGTCTGGGCTGGCTCTGGCTGCGGATCAAAGAGCGGACAGAGCATGAAACGTGAGGCGTGAAACGTGAGGCGTGAAACGTGAGGCGTGAGACGTGAGGCGTGAAACGTGAGGGACAACGACCCGCGTTTCACGCTTTATATTTTATGCGGTACGACTCACGTTGGCGGCAATACCTCCGGGTTGACCGGGTTGGGCACCGGCCGGCCGGTCAGGGCGGCAACCAGGTTGGTTGCGGCGGTTGTTGCCATGCGGATACGTGTGGCAACGGTAGCACTCCCGATGTGGGGTACCGCCGTTACATTCGGCAGGCTCAACAGCGGATGCTCCGCGCCAACCGGCTCAACGGTGAAGACATCCAGGCCGGCCGCCCCCGGTCGCCCCTGTTGCAACGCGTTGTAGAGTGCGTCCTCGTCCACAATCGGCCCCCGCGCGGCATTGACAAAGACGGCCGTGGGCTTCATCAGGGCAAACTCACGCGCCCCAAACATCCCACGCGTCTCCTCCGTCAGCGGCAGCAGAACCACGATAAAATCCGCCGTGCGCAGCAGTTCATCCAGTTCGCAGTAGCGCGCCCCGGTCTGCTCCTCCAGCGCGGGAGCCGGACGCCGGTTGTAGTAGCGGATTGGCATAGCAAAGCCGGAGGCACGCCGCGCCACGGCGGTGCCAATCCGCCCGGCCCCGACAATGCCCAGCGTCGCGCCGGACACCTCCTGCCCCACCATAAACATTGGCGACCAGGTAGTCCACCTGCCGGCGACGATCAGGTTGTGCCCCTCGACAATGCGCCGGGCAGCCGCCAGCATCAGCGCCCAGACCAGGTCGGCGGTTGTGTCGGTCAGCACGCCGGGGGTGTTGGTCAGCAGCACGTTGCGCGCATTCAGGGCCGCCAGATCGACATTGTCGTAGCCCACCGCCATATTTGCCACCACCCGGCAGCGGGGCGCAGCCGCCAGGAAAGCCGCATCCACCCGCTCCGTCAGCATGGTCAGCACGCCATCCACGCCGGACAGCGCGGCCAGCAACTGATCGCGGGGCACCGGCAGATCGGCGCTGTCCCACATGGCATAGTCGCATGCGGCGGCGATACTATCAACTGCCGCCTGCGGTATGCGCCGCGTGATGTAAACCTGGGGTTTCATGAGTGTATCCTGTTGTCCGTAGTCCGTAGTCTGTAATCCGTAGTCTGTAATCCGTAGTCTGTAATCTGTAGACCGTAATCCGTAGTCCGTAGTCCGTAGCCCGTCGTCCGTCGTCCGTCGTCCGTCGTCCGTAGTCGGTCACTCCACCTTGCGGCCTTTTGTGCGGCGGCCCTTGGGTTTGGGTTGCGACTGCTCCTCCCCGCTCTGCTGGTCGGCCGCATCAGACTGCTGATCGGGTTCTTTGGGTTGGCGACCTTGGCTGCGGGTTTGGCGGCCTTTGCGTGGCGGTTGTCGCTCTTTCTCCGCCGAGGGTTGCCCTTCCTCTGTCTCTGTCTTTGCCGCTTCACCGCCGGTTGAGGGTGTCTCCTGCTGTGAGGTTGACTTCTGTGCGCTGGTCTGGCGACCCTTGCGGCGGGTCTGGCGGCGCTCCGACGGTTGTTCGGCCCCGGTTGCCGGTTGCTTCTGTGCTGGTTCGGTTTCTTGCGCACCGGCCTGGCGACCCTTGCGGCGGGTCTGGCGGCGCTCCGAGGGCGGTTGTTCGGCTCCGGTTGCCGGCTGCGCCTGCGCTGATTCGGTTTCTTGCACGCCGGTTTGCCGTCCACTACGGCGGGTCTGACGCTGGCGGCGCTGCGGTGGCTGCGTGGGTTCTGCCTCGGCTGGTGACGGTTGCTCCGGCTGGGGTTCCGGCACTTCGGGCACGGCTTCCTCGGCGGGCAGCTTGTGCTCCGGTGGGGCGGCTTCCTCGGTGGGCGCTTCCGGTGCAGCAGGCGCTTCCGGCGCGGCTTCCTCTCGCTCTGGCGCAGCGGATTCTTGGGCAGGTCGTTTCTGTTCGGGCGCAGCTTCCTCGGCAGGTGTTTCCGGCGTAGCAGATGCGTCCGGCGCGGTTTCCACGGCAGGCAACGGTTGCTCCGGTGCGGTGGGTTCCTCCGGTGCGGTGGGTTCCTCCGCGACAGGCGCTTCCGGCACAGCGTCCGCGACAGGCGCTTCCGGCACAGCGTCCGCGGCGGGCGCTTCTGTCACGGCTTCCGCGGCAGGTGCTTCCGCCGCAGGTTCGGCTTCGATGAGAATAACATGCAATTCGCGTGGGCCATGCACGCCCAGGGTCAGGGTCAACTCGATATCGGCAGTACGGCTGGGGCCGGAGATGATGGTCAGGTTGCTGTGCTGAACGAAGGGGTTGCTGCCGTAGGTCGCCTGGACTGCGGACAGCGCCTCGCCCAGGCCACGCACCAACTGCGACACGCGCAGCACGGCGATATGCACGGGGGCCAGCAGCGAAGCCAGCCGTCCGCGTCCCTGATCGCTCAACAGCAGCAGTGAGCCGCTCTCAGCGACAGCACACACAGCGCCGGAGATGCAGACCGGCACGGGATCGAGGCGCTGAAGTTGGGCGGCCCGCGCCGCACCCGCCTGCGCGATCCGGCTATCGGCGACGCTCACACCCAGTTCATGCAGCAGTTCAGCCAGCCCGGCCAACCCAATCTGCTCGAAATCCCAGGCGATAACCGTGTTGACCGACTGCGCCTGCAAGATGTCCCGAACCACCGCCAGCGCTTCCTGGTCGGTGGCGCAGCGGTGCGCCCGCCCTTCGAGCCGGGTCAACTCGGTGATAAACTGCGTGGTCAGATCGTCCGCCGGGGGATGCACAAAGGGCGGCGGCGTATGCTCCGCGCCGGCGGCGATCCGCTCCAGGTCGGGGCGGGTGGTTACCAGGCCGGCGCGAATATTGGCAAGAATGCGGTCACGACTGGCGGTCATGGGCGCTCTCCCAGGGACTATCAGGCAGGTACAGATCAGCGATGCTGCGCAGCGGAGTACCGGCATTGTAGCATACTCTGCGGCGGGTGGTGCGTGGCATGCGTGCTTGCCGGGCGGGTGCAGGTTGAGTTGACCAGCTTTATGTGGCGAGATCTAGGGCCAGATCGCCAGAGTAGAGTTTATCAAATATGATAAGATTTATGCCTGCTCTTGCGCTCCCACGAAGACCAGTTATACTGACTGGACGCAGGTTACGCTCTACCGCAACGGCGTGCTGATCTGGGGCACCGAGCCGAACTAGCCCGTTCTATCAGCCGACTCCGGTATGGCTTCCATTGCTCTGCCGGGGTCGCTCCCAACCACGGAGGAAAACGTATGCATACCCAACTCCACTTTCGCTGGTCTCATTCCCTGGGGCAGACGACCATTATGCTGGTGCTTGCGCTGCTGCTGCTGTTCGCCTGCTATGTCAGCGGCCTCTGGTGGTATATCCCGCCGCTGCGCTCCTGGTCGATCAACCATCTGCCGCTCGTTGAGGGGCAGGCAGACCTGCTGGTTCCTTCCTGGCACACACCGGGCGGGGCGCGCCTTGCGCCTGATGGACGGACGATGGTGGTCGGCTGGAACAGTGAGCCCGTCATCTGGAACCTGGTGACCGATGTGCGTCTCCCGGTGCCGGTCAAGATGCACAGCATGGGCTGGCTGAATCCGGAACAGTTTGTGGTGCAGGCTGATCCCCACTACTACATCGTAGAAGCAGCCACGGGAGCGGCGATTGAGGTACATGAGATACCCCCTAATACTTATCGTAAACCAGGTGGGTTTGCCGTGATCGCTCCTTTGCTCCAGCGGGCTGATGTAATCTACTGGACCGAGGGATGGGGAGGAGATCGGCTGTTTGTGTATGCTGATGATGACTGGTCTATGGTTGTGCTCAGCGCCTATGATTTTGGCTTGACGAGCAAAGCGGAGGTGGATGCGTTGCTGGCGACGGTGCCGTACCAGCCGATTGCCCGTCCGGGACACGAAACACCGGAGCAGGTTGCCCAGCGTCTGACCTCTCCCGATGGACAATACATCGCTCAGGTTGTGCGTGGGCGCGCGGTCATCGCCCATCCTGATGGTACGCCCGTGGCCTGGGCGGCCAAACCCGGCTGGTACCCAGACATCCTGGGCTGGGCCCACGACAGCAGCGGTATCTATTTTCAGATGTGGATCCGCGGCTCGTCCGCCGCCGTGCTGGTGCCGGACAAACCGCTCTTCAAGTTGTCCCCACTCACGCCGGAAGAGGCACGGTGGCAGGCGGTGCAGCGCGGGGTGATGTGGGTCGGGCTGGCGCTCCTGGTGGGTGCAGGGGGCTGGTGGCTGGTGCGGTGGCGGCGGCGGCAGGATGCCGGATGACCCGCTACGCCCCTCCTGGTGACAACTCAATTTGTGACGCTCCCTGTCACACACGGTTGCTATACTACCCGGTGGAGGTATGGCGGCAGCGGGAGTGCGCCGCAAGGAGGTTCGTATGCAGTTCGGCATTGATATGCCCCCGTTTGGGGAGTTTAGCGACCCCGCCCTGATTGGCGATCTGGCCCGGGAAGCCGAGGAGGTGGGATGGGATGGATTTTTCCTCTGGGACCACATCGGCGCAGGCTGGCCCGTCCCCATCTCCGACCCCTGGATCGACCTGGCTGTTATTGCCATGCGTACCCGGCGCATTAAACTGGGGGCACTGGTGACACCGCTGCCCCGGCGGCGGCCCTGGAAAGTTGCACGCGAAACCGTCACGCTGGACTATCTGAGCCAGGGGCGGCTTATCGTGGGTGTGGGCATTGGCTCGGATATGGCGCAGGAGTACACCTGCTATGGCGAGTCGCCGGATGACCGTTTGCACGCGGCGATGCTCGACGAAGGGCTGACCGTGCTGACCGGGTTATGGCAGGGTGAGCCGTTTAGCTTCACCGGAACGCACTACCAGGTCAATGGTGCCCACTTCTTACCGCAGCCACGCCAGCATCCGCGTATCCCGATCTGGGTGGCGGGCTTCTGGCCGAACAAAAAACCCTTCCGGCGGGCGGCGCAGTGGGATGGCGTCTGCCCGGTTAACCGTGAGAGTCTGGCAGTGCCGCTGACCCCGGCTGACTTCCGCGCAATCCTGGCCTACATTCGACAGCACCGCTCATCGGAGCAGCCGTTTGATGTCATTCATGCGGGCCAGACGACCGGGACAGATGTTGCCGCGGATCGGGCGCTGGTGAGCGCCTACGCCGAGGCCGGTGTCACCTGGTGGCTGGAAATGCCCGGCTCGGAGGCAACGACGCTGGCGGAGTTTCGCCGGCGCATTCAGCAGGGTCCACCGCGCCTGATGGGTTGATATCTGCCGCACAGGGATGCGCGGCGGACGCGCAGAAGCACGACCCTGCCGGAGGCCCAACGCGCTTCTGGGTAAGTAACCCCATAACGCGTATCATGGAACACGCGTTATAGGGTGCAACTTATTTCGGTCTGTTGACCGACATGAAAGCCGGCTTTGCCTGCGGCAGCTATGTAGCTTCTTCCGCCCTACCAGAGGCAATATCCACTGTCAAACACAGAATCGCGGAACGTATACCGGCACCAGCCATTTCGCGTTTTTCGCTCATTTCACGCTGTTCGTGGTCCAAACGCTCCGACACGGAATTCAGGCATGCTCCAGTGCGCCGGGTGTCTCGGCCAGTTCCTCTTCGGCGTAGGAGACAAACGGGATGCCCGGCTCGCCAGTCGCCAACTGGTTACGGTGGAAGCTGACAAAAGTCTTCGCGCCACCGGCCAGCGTAGCAACCTGCGCAAAGCCGCTCTGCTTGAGAATACGCTGAACCAGGTAGCTGCGAAAGCCCACCCGACAGTAGACAAACACCGGGCGCTGCTGCGCTATCACTTCTATCTCGCCGATGCGCTCGCGGGTCTCGCGGATCGGGATGTTGATTGCGCCGGGAATATGCCAGGCGTCATACTCCACATCGCTGCGCACATCAATAATCGTGCCGGTCGCTGTCTTCTCCGGGTAATCCTCGGCATACCAGAAATCGACATCGCCATGCAGCAAGTTTGACGCGACAAACCCGGCCATATTGACCGGATCTTTGGCCGAACCGTAGAGCGGCGCATAGGCCAGTTCCAGATGCTCCAGATCATAGACGGTCATTCCCGCACGAATCGCCGTCGCCAGCACATCCAGGCGCTTATCCACGCCGTCATAGCCGACTACCTGCGCGCCCAGAATTTTGCCGTCTTCCGGAGCAAACAACAGCTTGAGATGCATCGGCGCGGTGCCGGGATAGTAACCGGCATGGCCGGAGGGATGAATGTAGACCTTGTGGTAGGGCCGGTTCAGCCGGCGCAGCACCTTCTCGGATGCGCCCGTACCGCCGCCGGTCATCCGAAAGACCTTCACAATCGCGGTTCCCTGCGTAGACTGGTAGGCGCTCCCCCGGCCACAGATATGGTCCGCCGCGACGCGGCCCTGCCGGTTGGCCGGGCCGGCCAGCGGGATCAGCGTCGGCTCGCCGGTAATCGTATCGATCACCTCGACTGCATCACCCGCCGCGTAGATATCCGGGTCGGAGGTCTGCATATGCCGGTTGACCTTGACACTGCCGCGCGTACCCAGTTCCAGGCCCGCCTGTTGCGCCAGCTTCGCCTCGGGCCGCACCCCGGCCGCCAGAATCACCAGGTCGGCGGTAATATTCACGCCCGAGCTCAGTTGCACCCCGACGCGGCCCTGCTGATCTTGAAAAGACTCAGCCGTTGTGCCCAGGTGCAGCGTTACGCCGTGGCGCTCCATGTGGTAGCGCAGGTCGGTCGCCATCTCCGGGTCCAGCGGCGGCATCACTTGATCCTGCATCTCAACCAGATCGACCGTGAGCCCACGCTGCCGAAATGCCTCGGCAATCTCAACCCCGATATAACTACCACCGATCACGACCGCGCTGCGCGCATCGCCATCCACCTTCGCCTTGATCGCATCCATATCGGGGATGTTGCGCAGGACAAAGATGCGCGGATGGTCAATCCCCGGCAGCGGCGGGCGAATAGGACTGGAGCCGGGCGTCAGCACCAGCTTATCATAGGACTCGGTATACTCGTCGCCCGACTCCCGCGCCAGCACGCGTACCTCTTTGCGTTCACGGTCAATCGCCAGCACTTCATGCCCGGGACGCACATCTATGTTAAGGGTCTCCTTCAACTGCCAGGGCGTGACAATCAGGAGGCTATCGCGCTCCGGGATATCCCCACCGATATGGTAGGGCAGCCCACAGTTGGCAAACGAGACATACTGATCACGTTCCAGCACAACAATCTCGGCCTGCTCGTCAAGACGCCGCGCGCGTGCCGCCGCCGACATCCCTGCGGCCACACCTCCGATAACGACAATTTTCACAAACGTTGCTCCTCTGTTGCATGACACTTGCACAAACCCGTTGAAAGCGGTTCCAGCCGAAACCGCCAACCATGTGAATAGATTCACATTTTATGGAAAAGGTTACATCGTTTCAAGTTTTTTGCCACAGCGCACTTGCCATAGAGAGTACTGAGATCACGGTGAGGGCAGCATCCGCGCTTCAAGTTTTTTGCCACAGAGAGCACCGAGATCACGGAGGGGACGGTATCAGCCATATCAGCGCAGTGGCGACACGCCATGTTTGGATCGAGATACCATTTCGACTCATGTTTTTTATCAGAGAACACACCGCGATCACGGCGGGGGTCTAAAAACAGACGCAGGCCGGGCAGCAGATGCCACCCGGCCCACAGCAGCCCGGGCAACGTCGTCGGGTTGCCCGGCTCTCTCAACCTATCGTATCACTGCTCGGCCTGACCGCCCCAGCGCTCCTCGTCCCACCAGCTCCGCTGCCAGGACTGGAACATCCCGATGATCATGACAACGACCGCACTCACCCCGGCCCCGACGTAAATAAGCCAGTCCGGGCCACCCGTAAACGAGAGCAGCATGCCCAGCGTGAGTGCGCCTATAATTGCCGCAAACAGAACGGCGATGGCAATATAGATAATCGTAGCAGTGGCGGACTCTTTCATGACCAGATCTCCTTCAGGGTTACTCGATTGACTGCCGCAATACCCACTTGCGCTGTGCTTATAGCATACCATATTCTGGGGATGGCTGAGGTGCTGGGGAGGCGAACCGCCGGCGGACGCACTTACGAACGTTGAGAACATAGTCCGGATATGAATGCCCAGGAGTCCCGGCTTGAGCCGGTGGGATGCCTGCCGGGACAGGGCATACTGCCGGGAACGCCTGATCCGGCTGAAGCCGGGACTCCCGATCAGTAATGTCCGGATTACCATTTCAACGTTCAACAGCGCATCCCTATCGAAACACGCCTACGCGCACGAGGAACCATACCCGCGATGGGACTTCTGCGCTATTGACAGTAGAATTCAACCATCTCTACACTGGACAGGCGATTTAGTGACAGGAGTTACGCGGTGGGCATGCAAACCAGGCGTTTCACCCGATGGAAGCCGGTTTCGCCTGCGGCAGCATGGTACTGTTTTTCTTTCACACACATTTTTGCACAATGTGCAAAAATGTGTGTGAAAAAGGGTGGTTTCTTCCGCCCTGCCGGAGGCGACATTTCCTTTTGGGTGAGCAACCGCGTAATGCGTGTCAGTTAGAAATGCTGGCAAGGAGCGACAAGCTATGGCTATTTCACGACGAAGGTTTCTGGGCGGAGGGGCCGCGCTGACCGCCGCCGCCACCGCTGCGGCCCATCTGCAACCGCAGCCGGCGCAGGCGGAAACACCGCGCACAAACGCCGGTCTGACCGCGCTGCCGGCGCTGGAGGTGATCGCACTCAACCGGATGGCCTATGGTCCCCGCCCCGGCGATATTGAACGGGTACGCACCATGGGTTTCAACGCCTATGTTGAGGAACAACTGGCCCCCGCCGCCATTGACGATAGCGACTGCGATTCCCGGCTAGCAGCGGTGCGGCTCAGACTGCTTGATCAACTGCTCCCGCTCGCCGCGTTGAGCAAGCCGATTGCGGAACTCTGGTACCTCACCGACTACAATACACTGCTGGATGACGCAGAGCGCAAGCGCCCCTTCCACGAAGTGCGGGTTGCCACCTGGATACGTGCGGTCTACAGCCGGCGGCAACTCCAGGAAGTGCTGGTTGATTTCTGGCATAACCACTTCAATATTAATGCCGCGTCCGATGTCCGCATCCAGGTGGCACTTCCGAGCTATGACCGCGATGTGATCCGCACACACTGCCTGGGCAACTTCCGCACGCTGCTGGAAGCGGTCGCCGGCAGCACCGCCATGCTCTACTACCTGGACAATGTGCATAACCGCGCCAGCAGCGGCGTAAGCGGCAACGAGAACTATGCCCGCGAGTTGTTTGAGCAGCATACGCTCGGCGTGGCAAACTACCTGCGGGGCTACACCAACGCGGAAGGAGTTAGCGCCAATGCGGATGGGCATGCCCATGGCTATGTCGATATGGATGTCTACGAAGCGGCCCGCTGCTTTAGCGGCTGGACGGTTGCCAATGGCGAGAATAACCGCGCCGGCACGGGCGAGTTCTTCTATGACCCGGACTGGCATGACCCGGATGCGAAGACCGTCCTGAGTGTTGATGGTCAACCTACCATCGCCGCTGGCCAGGGAGCGCAGGATGGCCGGTTGGTGCTGGACATGCTGGCCCGCCACCGGGAAACGGCACGCAATCTCTGCACCAAACTCTGCCGTCGCCTGATCGCCGATAACCCGCCTGCAAGTGTGATTGACGCCGCAGTGGATACATGGATGGCGCATCTCGATGCGGATGATCAGATCCGGCGCGTGGTGCGGACCATTCTGCTGTCGGAGGCATTTCAGAGCACCTGGGGCCAGAAGATCAAGCGCCCCTTCGCGGCGATAATCAGTTACCTGCGCGCCACCGGGGCCGAACTACCCAGCGATACCCTGGATATTGCGGATAGCTATTGGATGCGCATTTTCAATGAGTACCAGCATACCGGGCAGCGCCTCTTTGCGTGGCCCACCCCGGCGGGCCACCCAGATCTCATGTCCTACTGGGCCAACTCCAACGGCATGCTGCGGCGCTGGGAATTGCCCTTTGTTCTGGCGCAGAATTGGGGTGGCAATGTCCAGGTTGATCTGCTTGGCCAGGTAGATCTGAATGCTACCTGCGTACAGATCGTGGATGCCTGGATTGCGCGGCTGTGCGGCTATACGATCAGCAGCAACACCCGCCAGGCGCTAATCGACTTTCTCGCCCGGGGCGGCGACCCGGACCAACCGCCGCAGCCAACTGCCGAGCCCCCTGACTGGGGCGATCCGCTGGCAGTCCAAGATCGGGCGCTCACGCTGGTGCAGTTGCTGGCCGCCAGCCCGGATTTTCAGGCGCGGTAGTGGGGAGAAACAAGAAGACCAGAGGGATGCACTGTTTTTATGGCTGATGATGCACTTCAACCAGTTGACCTGGTGTAATTGTATCCAGGAGTGCCTGTACTTGTGGCATCAATGGTAAAAGCGTTGACAGACGATTATCGCGTTCAATATGTCGAATATGGCACGTTTAAGCCGTCGTGGGAGACACTCATCAAGCACGATCTGCATCGACATACTCCAGTAACAGAGTTTCAGCAAAGCCGAGCAGTGCATCAACTTGCTCACGTTTGACGGAGGGAAAATCTTCCAGAAAAACCTCAATGGTATCACCGGCACGGACATAGTCCATAAGATTCTTAATCGGGACAAGCGTACCTGAGAAAACGGGAGTTCCACTCAGCACTTCGGGTGACTTGCTGACGACCTGGGTCATGGATGTCATATCGGACCTCCTGGAACACGTTTTTCATAGTGTGCATTAATCAAACCAGCCTGCTGTACCTATGTAGTTATTGTACCACGAGGCAGATATATGCGTGTCCTACACAGCGCGGATGGACCAGAACACCACCGGGTAGACTGAGTGTGCTTTTATCTCCTCGTATAGCAATCCTAAAGTAGTCGTGAACTGGTTCTTTGGGGTTCGCCCCCGACTGCCTGATGCACGTTGAAAACATAGTCCGGATATGACGAACCGGGAGTCCCGGCTTTAGCCGGTGAGTTGCCTGCCGGGACAGGGCATCCTGTCGGGAACGCCTGGAACGGCTGAAGCCGGGACTCCTGCGCGGCGATATCTGGATTAAAATCCCAACGTTAATCAGGCAGCACTACAATTTAGGGTTGCTATAGAACCGGTTGTGTCACCCACCCCCAAAACAGGCATACCTCCAAACCGGATTGGGCCAACAGCAACCCGGACACTCCTCCCGGCACACCTCCCGGCACAGCGAAACCCATGACTTCGATTTTATGAAAAGAGAAGTATAAAATTCACCACACAGTGAGCACCCAGACGCATGCAGTACAGTTAGACAGGATAGGAATTATTATAAAACGATAAACATGCTTTTATAGCCAATTTTTTTTACCATCCCAGATCCACGTTATCAGTACCACATAATGCACATCGCGTGGGGTTTTGTGCTATAATGTCCCCTCGCAAGAGAACACAACGCCACACTGCCGAATAATCGCGTACACGTTGTATCAGTAAATCCGGAGAAGGAAATGACGCATGAACCAGGCCATATCTTGCTGGCAGACCCACATCCCCTGGTCTGTATAGGTTTCCGCGCATTGCTTGCAAGCAGTCGCCAATTTAAACTGTTGGATGTAGTTACCGCTGGTGATACCGTACAGCAGCACTGCCGGGAATACCAACCCAATCTGCTCCTCCTTGATCCTGCCCTTCCCGGCCCATCTACCGTCGAAATTATTACTGCCGTTCAGACTCACTGCCCGACAACCCGCGTTCTGATCCTGACCAGTTGTGACGATGAGGCAACCGTACGATCGCTGCTTGCTGCGGGCATCGCCGGATATCTGCTCAAGGACGAAGCACCGGAGGTGCTCATGCAGGCACTGGAACGGGTAGCCCAGGGAGGGACATGGTTTAGCCAGGCAATTATGGCACACCTTGTGCATGGGCAACCGGATGGAATGGAGCACACTGCGGTTACGGAGTTAACCCGACGCGAGCAGCAGATTCTGTGCCTGCTTGGGCACGGATGGAACAATACGCGCATCGCCACCGAACTCCAACTCGCCGAGCAGACGGTGCGCAACTATACTCGCCAGATCTATAGCAAACTGGGGGTTCACTCACGGTCTGAAGCGATTATCTGGGCACGGGAGCGGGGAATTACATAACGCCCTTCCTGTCGCAGATCTGAGTAGTATGGGTGTACGGGTATGCATGTACCAGGATGACGAGTACATGCATACCATAAAAAACAGTACGGTTGTGTCTAGGCAGGGTAGTGCAGATGATGTACCTTACGGATATAGAGAGACATCAGAGAGAAGTCGTACCATCACAAGGGAGACGCGGCTTGGAGCCGCGTATGGAAGCTGCACGAATCCGCTCCATTTGTCCGATGGTACGCTGATGTCGCTATAACCTTAATTAGAATAACTCTCAATGAGAAAGGAGAGCGCGACAATGCATCACAAGATCTTAATGGTGACCTTAGTCCTCACGTTCATTATCACCTCATCAACCAGTACCTTGGCAGCACAGTCATCTGAGAAGGAGCGAGAAAAGTATAACCAGGTTATGGAAGAGTATGGTTTAAAGATGGTCGAAGAAATCCCCGATGGTGTTACACCAATCGAAGTGAGTAGCCCTGAGGAATTAGATGCTCTATTTCGGAAAATCGAGGATGATCTACGCAACTCCACTTCAACAGTGAGTGAGGCAATTGAGGATACACCTCTTGAACAACCTGAACCCAGGGATACAGCCTACATAACAATCAATAGAAACTGTTCAGTTGCGTTAGGTGGACTGACGAATCCATATTTTAACACGTATGGTACGATCCGTGTTGGTGCAGTAGATTCCTCATGGCGCTGGATTGATTCTGCAAGTGCTAGTGTTGGGTTGTCCGGAGTAACAACTGGTGTGTCTCTTTCCGATACGTGGACACAGGCAGACATCAATTCTAATCAGACATCAGTCTATATATCGGGAGGTGGAACTCTGAATTATTACGTCTTAACACCGATTGGACCGGTAACTTTTAGCAGTGAACCAATAAGTTGTTCTTTAAGCTACTCTGTTTATTAAGAAACAGAAACAACAATAAACTAGAGAGACCTCGAGGTCTC
>JGI12109J20283_10047476_pt1 | contig 91012 bp, 79 predicted proteins | sample ElkSlonscriptome_12_FD_20283 | JGI IMG/M metagenome (IMG submission 20283) | reverse complement strand
TACACGGTATTAATTGCCCAAAAGCTGTATTCTGGAAGAAGGTATGCACCCGGTGGCTACGAACAATTGAACTGAAGCACCTGATGCTCATAACAATCCTTTCGAGCCACCGGGTGTGCTTACTTCGCTAACGAATACTCAGAGATCGTCGTCACACCGACTTATCTATAATCATTTCGCAGAAGTAAGCTGCATACTCCTACAGCCGTTTAACAGTACATCAACAAGGGGCCTTTATGAAGTCTCATCCTCCACGATTCGTAGCCCGTATCGGCCTGGACAGGGCTGACCAAAAGCATGATTTCTGCGTCAGGGCAGGGCCTAAAGCCCAGTTGGAATACGGGGTAGTTCAGCACTCCCCCGAGTCGATTGCCGACTGGGCTCACTCCCTGCGGCAGCGATTTCGCGGCCGACCCGTGGCCATCTGCCTGGAGCACAAGGCCGGGCCAGTGGTCTCAGCGCTACTGAAGTACTCGTTCCTCACCCTGTTCCCCATCTCGCCAAGGGCCCTGGCCCGGTATCGGGAATCATTCTCCCAGGGCGGCGCTAAGGATGATCCGACCGATGCCTGCCTGCAGCTGGACTATCTGCTGAAACACCCGCGGAAAAAGGGGACGGATTTATTTTCCAGATCGCCTCTCACAGCGAAAATGGGGACGGATTTATTTTCCAGATCGCCTCTCAGACTGTGCTCTGTGCTAGCTCTTCCTTACGGCATTTCGCTCCAATCATAATGATTGCTGAGTTGAGAAGCTGTCTGTCGTTGGCGCTTTGTCGATGGCAATTCTGGTCTGGGCAACCTTATGTTGCCAATAAATAAATCTGTCCCCGATTCCGTCCCCGATTCCCAAATTGCGATTCTCATGCAGCGGAAGAGTTAATATACTCACCTGCTAAACCATACTGCATGAAATCGCTGATTGTCAGTTTGCCCATGGGACAAATCACTTCACTTTTTGCACACAAAGTTGCGGCCATCGCCGAGAAGGCCATCGACATTCCTGCAATGCTGACATCTATTGGTATCGATCCAGATGCGCCGGTCGATCCAAAGCTCATGGTTAGAGATAGCGACTACTATAGCTTGCTGGAAAACATCGCCAAAGCGGAACATTCCGGTCATACCTTGCCGTTACGGGCAGGTAACTCCATGCGCTGCGACGACTACGGCGTCTTTGGACTAGCTTGGAAATCAGCACCAAACCTGCGGGCTTCTTTTACCAGAGCGGAAAGATACTGGCGAGTGATGACCAGTGTTTCTGTTTATACGATCGAGCGAACAGACGATGGCTCGTTCGTCCATCTTCACCGCGATGGAGTTCGCGATTTAGGGATGCGACTCTCCAATGAGTCTACAGTCGCCAGTATGTTCAGCATCAGCCGAGAAGTGGCAACACAACCGGTAAAGTTAAACGGCGTATTTTTTAAACACCCAGGGCCTGAAATCGTGATTGATCACGAGACTTTCTTTGGATGTCCGGTGCATTTCAATACTGACCGCGACGCCCTGTTGATCGCCGATGAATCCATGCGAGCACCTAATAGACTTGGTGACTCCGGGATCGCCCAATACCTTGAAACTCAACTCGAAGCAGAGGCAAGTCAGTTCTCCGACGAAAGCCTCTTGGATAAACAAGTAAAGACGCTGGTAGCAGGAGCTTTGAGCGAAGGGATTCCTAACATCAGCGATATCGCCAGCGCGCTTGCTATGAGCGCTCGTACCCTTCAACGAAAGTTATCCGAGCAAGGTTTCACCTATCAGGCTCTGGTGGACGATGCTCGCCGGGAGTTTGCAGAGCAGTTGCTCAAGCAGAACAAGCATTCCCTTAGCCACATCGCTTTTCTCACCGGATTCTCGGAGCAGAGCTCCTTCAACAGGGCATTCAAGCGCTGGGCAGGTCAGACCCCGCGTTCTTACCGTCTCGCCGCCCAATCCCGGACCATCCCAACACAGTAGACCCTGCCCAGAAAATTGGCAGCATAGGCCAAAAATTTGGCAGTAGCTGTCAATAGTATTGTCTCCTGAGTCACTAGTATCTCTCCTGACTTCTTTAACCAACGAGATCCATTCAGGAGAGATCTATGAAAAATACCGATCAGAAATACACTTTAGTTACTGGAGGCACAGGCAAGACGGGTCGCCGCATCGTAAAAAAACTGCAAGACTTGGGCAAATCAACCCGGGTGGGGTCCCGGTCATCCACACCCTCCTTCGACTGGAACAATAACGCCAACTGGGACGAGTGTCTGGAAAACGTAGAAGCGATCTATATTAGCTACGCACCTGACCTCGCCATGCCGGGCGCGGTCGACACTATTCAGGCATTCGTAAATCTTGCCGCAGCGAAGGGAGTGCAGCGTTTGGTCGTGTTGTCAGGCAGAGGCGAAGAAGAAGCCCAGGCTTGCGAACAGATTGTCATCAACAGTGGTCTGGAATGGACCGTAGTCAGAGCTAGCTGGTTCTTTCAGAACTTCTCTGAAGGCGCATTTATCGACATGGTTCTCGCTGGGCAAATTACGGTTCCTGCTGGCGATACCCAAGAGCCATTCGTGGATGTAGATGACATCGCTGACGTGGCAACCGTTGCTCTCTCCCAGGATGGTCACAATGGTCAGATCTATGAAGTAACCGGTCCACGCCTGATGAGCTTCACCGACATTGCAGCCGACCTTTCTGCGGCTATTGGTCGTGATATTTCCTACGTCGATTTGCCACATGATGCTTTTGTCAATGAAGTGAAAGAATCTGGTGCCCCGCAGGACGTTGTATGGATGCTTGATTACCTGTTCGCCACTGTGTTGGATGGCCGCAACTCATCACTAACTGATGGAGTCCAGCGCGCCCTCGGTCGCGAACCCAAAGACTTCAGAGACTTCGCCAGCGAGGTCACCAGTTCTGGACTGTGGAGGATAGCCGCATGAGTAAGTTGGTCAAGACTCAGTTGCACGTTAATGGTTGGGTCGCCGTGCTAATAGGCAGCTTCATCATTATGGATCCAGCAAGCATGCTTTCTTCCTACGGACTGCAAAGCGAGTTGTCGGCAGGCTTGTTGTCAGAGCTGAGAGCTCCAGGTGGACTGCTTCTTGTCAGCGGCCTGGTGATCGTGTCCTGCGCAGCACGGCCGTCAACTGTCCGCAGCGGTCTTCTGCTGTCCATCATGCTTTACGGTGGCTATGGCAGCGTAAGACTACTGGCAATGCTGCTTGATGGTCTTCCACCTGTGCAGATTCAGCTAGCGGCTGCCATCGAAGTGTGCCTATGCGTGCTTTCTGCAGGATCTCTTTACAACACTCAATTTCGTAACCAGCCGGTTTCCAGCAGCTAGGGAGGTACCTATGACGTTTCATTGGACATTATATTTTTGCCTATTTCTTGCGCTCTGGAGTGCTTTGGTGGGAGGAGTTTTCAAAGCATTCTCTGAATTTATTATGGCTGGTCTGCTGCGCGCCGCGCCTGCTGCGGGCATCGAATCGATGCAGTGGATTAATCGCACAGTGCTACGCACTGAATTCGTCGCCGCCTTGTTGTCGATTGCAGTATTTTCGGCTGCCTTCGCCCTCTATGCTCTCTTTGCCTTCGCAGGACCCGGCCGGGCGATTATTCTCATTGCCGCGTTTATCTATATCCCCTGCGTATTTCTTATGACGATGTATGGGAACGTACCCATGAACAATAGGCTGGCAAAACTGGACCATCAATCAGACGAGGCCGCGAGATACTGGGTGACCTATGGCAAGCAATGGACCCGCCTCAATCATATTAGAACCCTGGGCTGCATATTTACTGCAGGCTTATACCTGATTGCGGCGATCACTCTTATTAACACTGGATTAGTTTAAATCTGGCGAAGGAAACGAAGGAAATGGGGACAGATTTATTTATTGGCGACATAAGACTGCTCAGACCAAAACTGCCATCGAGAAAGCGCCAACGACAGACAGCTTCTCGACTCAGTGATCATTGTGAGTGAAAAAAATGTCATAAGGAAAAGCTAGCAAAGATCGCTATCGGAGAGGCGATCTAGATAATAAATCCGTCCCCCTTTTTCGTCCCTGTGAGGACCAACCACCGAACTCAGACTATGGAGCCTCGCCGCCCTTAGGACCATAGAAAAAGACCCAGGTCGCAAAGTCCTCACTGAAGTCTTCAAAACGATGTTCTCTTCCTGCCGCGACGAATATCACGTCCCCTGCCGCAAAGCGGCAGCGCTCGCCACTGTCAATAAACCAGCCGCTCCCGGAAACCACCACGTAAATCTCATCCCGGCTGTGGGGCTGCTGTAAGTCCTGTTTATCGGGTCTATAGAATTCCACATTGAGAGACCCATGATGAAACAGCTCGACGAACAGTTGGTTCCCAGAAGATAGCGCTGCTCTGGCCTGTGCCACACTAATTTTATTCATTGCTCTTCTTACCGGCGACAGGCTCCGAGATAGCGGTGATATCAACAAGATTCCAGGAAAGCCCCTTCTGTCGATAAATGCGTTTACCGAGCCTGGGATAGTCACCCACGTCGTGATCCAGGCGTTCACCGACAACAATACAGCGCAAGATGCCCGAACCGGTATTGGTTATCGTATGCGCCAGCCCGCCGGCACGGTACCCCAGAAAATCGCCCGCTTTTATCTTGACCACCTGATCGCCAATAGTCGCCTCGGCCTCACCCTCCAGCACGTAGACACACTCGTCTTCGAAATAGTGTTTGTGAAATTCAGTGGACTCGTGACCCGGCTGCACTTCAATGATGTGAAAACCAATCCCGGTCAGGCCGGTCAGATCTCCCAGTGATTTGTTGACGCGCTTGGCGTTGTCATTCAGAAAATGGGTTTTATCCACACCCTCAAATTGCTCGATTTCTTCTTTGGTAATCAGGTACTTTTCCATCTACAGTCTCCAGAACATAACCGCGATTGCAGTAATCAGAACTTCCCGGTATCAGTTTCCTGACTTCTCGTTGCGATCGCTTGTTATAAAAACACTATTTGAGGCAGATTTGTAGGATCTGCTGAGCCCACAATCTCTCGCGAGGGAATCCGCTTTATGCCTAACGCCCCAGAACTTTTCACCGACAGGCTTCTGCTTCGCGCACATCTACGGTCAGATTTCCCGGCGCTCGCCCGAATCTGGAGCGAGGCACAATCGGTGAAACATATCACGGGCAAGCCCGCCACCCAGGCCGAGTCCTGGTCCCGACTGCTGCGCTACGCCGGCCACTGGAATCTGGTCGGCTATGGCTACTGGGCGATCTGCCTGAAGGCGGACGAGAGTTACCTTGGAGAGGCGGGATTTCTGCGGATTGATCCGCCGGACGACGCAGACATCGATGCAAAACCGGAAGCGGGCTGGGTTCTTGGCAGTGCACATACCGGCATGGGCTATGGCCTGGAAGCCATGACCCGGATTCTGAACTGGGCGGACAGTGAAGCCAACTGGGCAACCACCGAATGCGTTATCGGTGCAGCCAATACGCGGTCAATTGCGCTGGCCAACAAGCTCGGTTTCGAGCAGTCGGGCCACAGCAAAGAACGAAACGCTAACACTTACACACGCTTCAACGCGCTTTCCGGTGCGGATCATCGCCAGCATCGAAGACCCGGCGGTGATCCAAAAGATACTGGCCGATCTGGCCTCGAGAAAGACGACCGATCAGCAGGCTCGGCCACCGCCGGGCAGGGCGCTGCCCCAACTCGTGTTGTTTGACTTGTAAGATAAAGGAAAAATCAGTCTGCCAAGGAGAGTGGTCGGCCAGCACTCGGCTTGCTGGAGGTCAAAGGGATAGTTGAACCAGTAAACTGGCTCACCAAGGCTACCGGAGCGGGCGATTCGCTGGAGAGTTCAGTTAAATTTCTGCTGTGTGAGGGGCTCGATCCGGCAATCTGGACAACCTCTCTCTCAAGGGATAGCTTTTGTTCTGGCTATACACGGAACGGCCCTCTGATCTGGTCAACCGTCAGTTCGTTGCCGAGCGGCCTAACCAGCTTTGGGTGGCGGAGATTACGTTCGTTGCCACCAGGTCAGGATTTGTCTATGTTGCCTTCGTGCTAGATGTCCATTCTCTGGGATGGGTCGAGTGGTTTAACAACAGGTAACTGCTCGAACCTAATGGAAATATTCCGCCAGTGGAATATGAAAAGCAGTATTATGACAAGATTATAGAGTCCGCTATGGCGGCATGACTCAAACTAAACGCGCTCCGATTTTCTCGTGGCGATTCAGGCGGCATGGGTGCGGCAGATTTGTTCGAGGTTTATTGAGCCTGCCTTGTTAAGGAGCCTGCGATAAAAGCTTTCGAGTAAGCTCGGCAATAACGTCTCCGTTTGAATGCTCGCCCTATCCTCGATGGCGGGAGAGGGGCTAAACCGACAATCGAATCGAGAGACTATCGGCTTTTTCCACCGACTGATTAAAGCAAGGTGTCAGCATGGACAGTATTTTTCGCCAGGTTACTTCCTATCGTCTTTTCAACCACTTTTTACCCGGCACGATCTTCTGCATTTTTAGTGACTACGCACTGGGCACCTCTTTCAATGCTCTGGGGATAATAGAGACGATAGTCGCTTACTATGTAGTTGGTCTTATACTCAGCAGTATAGGCGCCATCATTGTTGAGCCACTGTCAATGTTCACGGGCATTATCCCCAAAAGAGAGAGCTACACGAACTTTGTCAAAAGCAGCAAAGAAGACGCAAAACTCGACGTGCTGGTGGAAGAGGCGAACATGTTCCGAACTCTGTGCAGCACATTGTTGTGTGGATTGATCCTGCTCCTCATTAATTTTTCCTGGCCCGGGTTCATGTCTGAACCCAACTCGCTGGTCACTGTGGCGCTGATAATATTGCTACCGGCCTTATCATTCGCCAGCTGGCGGAAACAGTCTTTTTATGTAACGAATCGGGTCAAGAGCAACACCGAAGAGCAAGGTTGAAGTCGCTGATTCCGATACATCTACTCTTGAACAAACGGGTCTGAACCGGGGAAGCTCTGATTCTCGCAGCTATTGAGTTGTGTCGCCATGTGACCAACTGGCAAGGACGCTTCGCGGTTGAGTTGCTTTGGACATCAGTACCGCGTCTCCACCGAAATGCAGGAACGGATGCGGGACCACTGCACGCCGACCGATCTCCACATAGCCGAGTCGCTTGTAAAATTTGAAGGCGCCCTGGTTTTGCTCGAACACCAACAGACTCAGTCGCGGTAGATTCAGACGCAGGGCTGCGGCTTCCGCAGCGAACATGAGCTGGCTGCCCAGTCCTTTGCCTCGGTATCCGGGATCTATGGCTACCCCACTGATGTAGTAGCTATTTTTCTGCTCAAGTTCGCTATAGGGCCGCAGGATCGGGTCGGATTCGCTCGTATCTGCATCGACATGCATTGGAAAGGCGAACAACATGCCCAGCACTTTTTCCTCGGTCCTGTAGAGTCGGCAGTTCTGATAGCTGAAGTTTGTGTTCTCCCGGGCATAGCGCCGCGCGCCAACGTCGAGAAGTTCTTCACCTGGTTCAGCGAGCTTGCTCCAGATGTAATCAGCGACCCCATCTGAAGACATCTGGTAAAACCTGGCTATTAACGCAGCATCATCCTTTTGCGCTTTAACCAAACGCAAACGGCCCGGATCGAAGTCCAGCGGTCCTGCATTGACGATATCCATAGCCATTCCTCCGCCGGCCAGTTCAGTCGACCTTAACCGTACCGCGCCCGGCCTTTCTGTCGGCGTTTTTCTTTTTATCTTTCCGTCGTCGCTCTCTGGCGGCGCGGCCGGGTTTGGTGGCGATCCGGCCGGGTGGTGGGCTGGCTGCCTTGTCGATCAGAGCCTGCAGACGTGCTAAAGCCTCGGCCCGATTTTTATCCTGACTGCGAAAACGCTGCGCCTTGATCACCACCACACCACCCCAGCTGATGCGTCGATCCCTCAGTTCGAGCAGTCTTGCCTTGACAGCATTCGGCAGCCTGGCAGAGGCGATCTCGTGTGTAGGCAGTATAAAAGGTATCTCTCACGACGGGCGATGTCCAGATTGACGGTGAAGTAAAAGGGGACGGATTTATTTTCCAGATCGCCTCTCAGACAGCGCTCTGTGCTAGCTCTTCCTTATGACATTTCGCTCCAATCATAATGATTGCTGAGTTGAGAAGCTGTCTGTCGTTTGCGCTTCTCAATGGCAATTCTGGTCTGGGCAATCTTATGTTGCTAATAAATAAATCTGTCCCCAATTCCGGCACTCCAATGAGCGGCAATCCAGACAAGGAACGGACGGGTCTTTCGGCAATCAGCTCCGCGGCCAGAGGTGGCCATTGGCGATCAGGGCCTGGAGGCCGCCCGGGCCGAGGCCGTTCGGTTGGATGACGCAGACCTCCCGCCAGGACAGATCGCCCACCTGCGGCTTCGGCGTCATTAGACCCCGGTGGAACTGGCTGTGACCGCCAGGATCGAAATCCAGATCGGACCAACGGGACTGGGGAATGAAGCAGTGTGCGATTTCGTGTGCGAGGACGAAGGCGCCCCAACCGTGGGCGTCGGCCTCGTCGGTCCAGGCGATGGACGCGGCGGACTGGTGATGGAACCGACCGGCGGAGGAAACCGCCTCGATCTTGTTCGTTCCGATGAATGGCTTCTTCAGTCGCTCGAACAGAAACACCATGAACGGCGCCGGCTGTTGGGCAGGCGCGAAGAAACGGGCCTTCCATACCGGCTCTGGTAGTCCATTGCTGAGATCGTCCGCAATCAGCTGGTCGACCAGCGGCCCGTCTTTGACAAAACGAATGCCCGTTTGGCTCTGGAAGATGGGATTCACCTTGGCCAGCATGGCCTCGACCTTGGCCTCCGTGGTCTTCGTGAGGTTTGTTTTCGCGCTCGCTGAACCGTTGTGGACACGAACGAAGCGGATGCGGTGTGTGACCGCCGGTTTCACGGAAATGACCAGTTCGCCCCGACAGCGACCGAGCGCGTCCAGCGCCAGGATCTGTACCAGACCGACGGACTTCGCCTTCACGATGAAGGGCCCGATGGTGCGTCTCGCGAAGTTGGGCTCGAGCCCGGATACCTCGATGTGGCCACCGCCCTGGGCGAGATGCGGCGTGAGAAATCGACGCAATAGGAAGTTGTCGTTGGGGTGATCATCGATGAGCACCTCGATCTCCGCGCCCAGGTTCATGGTGACGAATTCCAGGCCCCAGCGATTTTCCTTCTTCATCAGGGAAGCGCTGGTCTGCGGATTCAGCGGTGTGACCTTGAACGGATCGGCATGCGCTCGATCCGGGTCATTCTTCTCATGCTTATGGCGACCCTTGTAGCGCGCTGAGCGCTTGCTCATCCTTCGCTTGAGCCGTTCACTGACAGTTGCGCGCAGAAGCGGGTCCTGGTGCCCCCCCACTGGTCCCGCAGAACCTCCCGCGACAGGCGCGCAGGCGGCGGGGTTCAGGCCCAGGGGCCCCGGAATGCGGGACGGGGCACCAGAGTTGATGCCGTCAATCGACACCGGATCTTCCTTCATGGTCATTGGATTTCAAAACAGCGATCCTCCGTTCATTTGTTGCATTCTCGATGCCGCTTTTCGCAAGGAAAAAGGGGACGGATTTATTTTCCAGATCGCCTCTCAGACAGCGCTCTGTGCTAGCTCTTCCTTATGGCATTTCGCTCTAATCATAATGATTGCTGAGTTGAGAAGCTGTCTGTCGATGGCGCCTTCTCGATGGCAATTCTGGTCTAAGCAACCTTATGTTGCCAATAAATAAATCTGTCCCCAATTCCGCCAAATTCCCCCAAATAAATCTGTCCCCAATTCCGCAATTCCGATAGTTTCCTCTATCTTGCCAAGCAGCAAGGGCGCAACCGGGGGTGCCATCCCGAATCGGTTTTGAATACGGCGATAACTCCAGTCAATTAAACTTCGCTATCCGCGCCATATTGTATTGTCTGCTTTTCAATAGATTTTCTGTCCTGTCAGAATTCAAATTCAATCAGAAAACGTAAGCTCTCATTGGGGCTTTTCGAATCGAGTCCAAAAATTACTCCGGCCTCCCAGCTCAGAGATTTGCGGATACCCAGGTTCAAATTGCCAGTGGCGACCGGGCCTGCTCCCCGGTAGTCCTGGCCGGCATAGACCTCCAGAGCCGGTTCGAAGACGCGGCTGTATCGGTATCTGAGTTGCGATGCGAAGGCCGTCTCCACCTCATCCTCGATATCGCCCCCCCACTCCCTGATTACAGTCAGATTGGCAGCGCCGCTAAAACGGCCGAATTCCTTCTCGACAAGCAGGCCCGCAGTGACTTCCCTGATGTCCGCGTCGAATTGGTCTTCCCATTCGAACAGCAAGCCCCAGTCCGCGGCATACTGGCCCTGCTCAGTGAGCTGCCATTTTACTTCCACTTCATACGCCTCGATATCGAAGCTACCGGACCTGTCCCGGGCCCCTACAACATAGGCTTCGCCAAACAGCTTTTGTCCCAGTGAGCGACCATAGGAAAGCTGATAGATTTGCTCGTCATTGTCACGGCTACCCTGCTGGCTCTGGAATAATGCTCTGAACTCAATTTCGTTTTCCAGGGCATCCACATAGGGATGATAAACTTTGTCTACAACTCCGCCATCAGCAAATGCCTGTGCTGAGCTGAGGGCAGTCATGAGCAATACGACCTTCCATCCGCTAACCGGATTGCGCCGGATTTCCTGTTCAAGACTGGTTTGCATGCTTTTGGTATCTAATCGGTCCTGGCCAGGCCAGTCTGGTCAATGGGCTGGGGATCACGGCAATGATTCCCGCCAGGTAACTGGCCGCCTGAAGAAGAGAAGGTGTCGCTTCATACCCTACAAGCGCGTAGAGCAAGTGACCGTGAATTGAACTTTCCGGAATTAAGCCGGAGGTATTCCAGGCGATCGGGGTGAATGGCAGCCAATTGGCCTGGGTCAGCAACATGACGATCTGAGATGCCATATTGCCACAAATCAATGCCATCAATACCGCGCAAGCTCTCAGGGTCCAGGGTTTCCCCGGAATGAGCAGGGCATAGTAAAGGATAATACCGCAACTCAAGCCAATGCCGCCGCCAATCGAGGCACCCAAAAGCACCGAGGCGAGATTCTCCTGTTGGCTGCCCACTCCCAAAAGATAGATGATAATTTCCGAGCCTTCGCGCATCACGGCGAGGAAAACGATCAAAATCATGGCAGCGGGCGGCAGCAACCGCTGAGCACTGTGATTCGGTGGTGCCTGACTTAGGGGAGGCAAGTAGACAAGTAGAATCAGACAAATCAGGCTGATCAGGTGGATGAGGGAATTTATGACTTCTTGTCCGACATAGTCGAACCATTGTGAGATCTCCGGCATCCATTGCGCATAGAACCAGGCACCTCCCAGTCCTAGTCCCAGTGCCATGAGGACCCAGCTGCGTTGCAGGACAAAAGCCGCGCCATAGGATCGAGTCAGGCTCTCGGAGATTACCAGTAGAACACTGACCATCAGAGCAGCTTCCAATATCTCCTGCAAGATCAATATCACAGCATTCAGAAACACGAGTTTAATACCGGTATAAATTTCACTTCGCTACCACCTTCCCCTGCGCGGTTCTGGGATAAAATTCTCCAAAAAAAGGATACTCACCTGGGGGAAGGGGGCCGATGAAGATGACGGTTTGTTGATTGCCGGCGATGACCTTCTCTCTGTTGAGTTCGTAGCTCTCAAATTCCTCTGGCGTTGGGTCCTGATTGAGTATTCTCAGGCGAATCTTCTGGCCAGCGGGCACCTCCACGACAGAAGGAAAGAAAAGATGATCCTTGATTCTGATCTGGATTTCAGGGATGGCGGCCTGGGTTACGGGGATGAACCAGGGTAGCCACAGTAAAATCAGTAATAAATATCGCATCAGCCTTTCCTGAAAACGACCTGGAATGCAGAGCCGGTTTCGAAACGTGATCTGCTAACCTGCAATCTGGCTCCGTGCATTTCCGCGATCTGTGTCACTATGGTCAATCCGAGGCCGCAACCGGGCGGAGAGGCGCCATCAGTACCGGTTTCAGAGCGATAGAAACGATCAAAAATTCGACTCTGATCTTCATGCGCAATTCCGGGCCCATTGTCTTCAACTGACAGTGTTACGGTGTTTTCCTTTTCGTAAACACCGACAATGATTTTACCGCCGTCAGGGGCATATTTATTGGCATTGGTCAATAAATTATCCAGAAGAGTTTCTACAGCAAAGGCATCGCCAGACACTGTCAGCCGCGACCCTCGCAGCTCAATACTCTGATTTCTGTTTTCGAATTGGCCATAGAGTCTGGCGATTTCACTCTGAGCCATCTCATACAGGTCCAGTTGCCGACAGTTCTCCATGAAGTTTTCCGGCGTGCTCCGGGAAAGGGACAAAAGCTGCTCGATCAGATGCTCCATGCGTTCGACGCCCGCCTGCATTTCCTGGAATGACTCCGTATCGGTTTTGATCTCGCTCTGCAGGTTATGTAGATGGATCTTCAGAGCACTGATCGGGGTTCGCAGTTCATGGGCTGCGTCTGCCGAAAATCTTTTTTCTCTCTCGAGTAGACTCTCAAGTCGATTTATAAATCCATTGATTGAGCTCACTACCGGTTCGAGTTCCTTACTGGGGCTTTCATAGCGCAATGGAGTCAGATCCTGAGCCTTTTTGTTTTTCAGTTCGGTTGATAGCAGTTCAAGGGGGCGAAGTCCGAGACTGACTGTGATCCAGATGATGAGTCCGGCCAAAGGAATTCCCAGCAGAATAGGCAGGATGGATTCGAGCACAACGCTTTCTGCCAGAGTAAAACGCAGATCACTGCGTTCCGCTACCAAAACCCAGGAATTCCCGTCCGCCACCTCGTGAGCATAGGTCCGCCATCGATATCCGCTAAAGTTGGCGAAATCATATCCATGGTCGAAATTGGTGATTTTTTCCTGCGGCGAATTTCCGCTTGCCAGAACCAGTTTATTGTTTCGCCAGTACTGAAAGATGATGTCATTCTGTAATTCCAGATTGAGCACACGCTTGTCATCATCAAGAGTCAGTACGAGTTGGGCTATATTTTCCAGCTGCCTGTCGAACAGGGATTCGGCTTCGTCCATACTGGACCGATATCCCTGCAAAGCGGCGATGAAATTGAACAGCGTCAGAGTTGCCAAGATGCTGGCGATAAGAAAAAACCTTATCGAGCGCAAAGCCTCCTCCAGCCTGCTCAGCCGTTGTCGACATCGACTTTGTAGCCGACACCGCGCACGGTCTTTATCAGATTGTTTCCGAGTTTTTTACGCAGGTGATGGATATGAACTTCGAGTGCGTTACTTACAACTTCTTCACCCCAACTGTACAGTCGTCCTTCCAGCACACTTCTGGTCTGCACTCTCCCGGCATTCTCCATGAGTGTTTTAAGTAACATGTATTCCTTGCGTGCCAGCTCAATTTCTTTACCGTTGAGCTCCACGTGTTGATTCGTTGTATCAAGCTTTAAATCGCCGATGCCAATGATTGAACTTTTAACCGTGCCGAGTCGGCGTTCCATGACTCGCAGCCTGGCCAGCAATTCGTTAACTTCAAATGGCTTCGCCAGATAATCGTCAGCGCCACCGTCCAGGCCTGCAACTTTGTCTTCCACACTGTCACGAGCAGTCAGTAACAGCACAGGCAGCTCCGAATCAGTCTGGCGCAACTTGCGTAAGACGCTAATTCCGTCTGTGTCCGGAAGTCCGAGGTCCAGCAAGATCAGGTCTGGTTTTTCAGCGCTCAGGACAAGAAGGGCTGCCCTGCCGGTCTCAACATGATTGCAGGCATAACCGGCATTCTGCAGAGCCTTTTTAAGCCCCTTGGCCAGCGGAATATTGTCCTCGACCAGCAGTATTTGCATTCAATAGCCTAGTGTTTACCTTGTATTTCCTCAAGGGTGGCCTTGATTTCCATCTGCCGACCAGAATCGGCAAGGGGCCGGTTCGGCCGAGGAGGTGCGATCGCAGCCCTGTGCAGGAACTGACGGGCCTCATCAAAACGCTGTTGGTCAACCAGGAATGAAGCATAAAAATAATTATTGTCGATCGAGTCGGGGTTTAGAGTCAGAGCCGTCTGTAAAAGTTCCTCCGCCTTTTTGTCGTTTCCGAATCCAACCGGCCAGCCCGGTACGCTGAAATAGAGGGTGCCAAGGCTGGCATAGGCTGAGCCATCCAGGGCGTCGGCGTCTAATTCCACGGCCTTCTCCAGATCGCGCCGCGCAGCCTTAGCAAGGCCCAGAGCGCCGAGGCCTCCCTTGGCCCCAGCATAAGTGGACTTGATAATCCCGCTCCAGATCCATAAGCCGGCGCTATCGGGAAACTGTCGGACCGCGCTATCCGCCGCTTTGGCAAGTTCTTCGAATGCCTCGAGTTGAGCATCGCCCTCGAGCTCGTAGTTTACCTGCGCCCAGCGCGACTGAAGTTGACCTATCTCAGTTTGAGCATTCGCGCTGGCCAGCAGCGGTAAAACCAGCAGTACTATGGAAGTTAAGGTCTTGGCGAGCATGATGGTACCTCTCACTGATTGGTGAATTGTTTGATGACAGAAAGTTGCCTGACCAGAGTTTTGTGCACCACGCTCGGTATCAGAGCATTGATTTGGACAAAGAGCTTTTCTGGCCAGCCCAGGTATCTGGTACGCGGGTTCTGCATCAATACCTTGGTAATTTGACGGGCTACATAGTCTGGAGAATCCGACTTGTTTCCCAACGCCTGATTCATGGCGTTCACACGGTCGGAATTAAGACCCGTGCTGGTCGCTCTTGGAGCGATGTAGGATATATGCAGGGACGAATCGGCCAGCTCCCTTGACAGCGCCTCGGTAAAGCAGCGAATGCCGGCCTTGCTGGCGCAATAAGCAGCGAAACCAGGGTAACCAATGCTGCCGAAGGTGGAGCCGATATTGACCATTGAAGCTTCGGGTTTTGAGAGCAGGCTCGGTAACAGCCCGCGCGATAAGAGCATCATGCCGACAAGGTTAACGGCCAAAATCTTCTCGATCACAGCCTCAGGCTGATTGGTAAAAAGGTTGAAGTCGAGGATGCCGGCGAGATTTACAACCCCGTCAATTCCTTCCGCTTCATTGCTGGCGGTTACAATCCGGGCTCTGCCTTCGGCCGTGCTGATATCGGCGGGGATGATTTGATGCTGATCACCCAGGCAAGAGCGGAGTTCAATTAACTGTTTTTCGTCAAAACAACTCAGTAATAATCGTGCGCCCCGGTGGGACAGAATGCCACACAGTTCTTTACCGATCCCGCCTGTCGCGCCTGTAACCAGTATTTTTTTGTCTGCGATCTTCATGCAATTGCCCTTCGGTCAAGTCGGGGAATCCCATGGCAAGGATCGAGGTTACGAAACACATCGCCGTAGAGCCGATAGAATATTCTGCAGCTGTGGATAATCTGTTCCTGATCGGACGATTCATCCATGCGGTTCATCAGACTTTCAAAGAACTTGACGTGTTCTTGGTCCAATGCGCCGTGGGAATACAAATAAGTGAATGCCGTCTTCGGCAAACCCAAGGCCTGGCCGACCGCATCTGCAGCCTGATCGGCCAGGTTTATACTGGTGCCCTCCAGAACATGGACCATGCCGAAAAAGCCAAGCGGGTTTACCCGATTGATCATGTCATAAGCGTAGGCGACCATAAGTTCTGTTGCGGGCGCCGGTCTGGTATTACGGACGAATTCCTTGTCGAAGCCGCAATTCTCGATGTCGTTGAGTATCCACTCCTGGTGTCCTGTCTCCTCTTCGATGTATTCAACGATCGCCATTCGCAGCCATTCCTGTTTGTCACTCAAGCGGGAGCCGGTTGCCATAAGCAGAGGGACGGTGTGCTTGACATGGTGATAAGCCTGGACGAGAAAGGAGACATAATCGTCCAGGTTGATGTCTCCCCGAAGGCATCGGGCAATGATTGGGGCGGATAGCAGGTAGCTCTTGTCGCTCCCGGTCGCTTCCACAAGACGGTTGAAAAATTGCATTTTGACTGCTCCTTCAGCTAATACTCGGAAATTCAGGCGACCACCCGTTGACGGTAAAGCTCGGTGATTTCTGTCGTGAACTTTTCGTTGATAACATCACGCCGTGGCCTGCCGTTGCCAGTGACCAGGCCTTCCTCCTCCTGGAGCAGGCGAGGTAACACCAGCCACTGACGTAGCCGTGCATAATCGGGCAGGCCATCGTTAACGCGCCTGACCCAGTCTGTGAGGTTGCGTTCAGAAAGGGCCGGGTCTCGAAGAGTGAGGAGAGCGACGCAGTACGGCCTGTTATCGCCCAAGACAACCGCTTCGGCAATCCCGGTGTTCGCGAGCAGCTCTGACTCGACCCATTCCGGAGACACATTGCGCCCCATACTGTTGATAATGATGTTCTTGCGGCGGCCGCTGATTGTGAGATAGCCATCGCTGTCGAAATTGCCCAGGTCTCCCGAGCGAATCTCGTCCTGAAAACAACTCGTAACTTGACCTACATAACCGAGCATGCTGTTTCCCCTGATGACAACGTCACCATTATCGATACGCACATCAAGGTGGGGTAACGGTTTGCCTGCGGTCCCCCGCTTACGGTTGTGTGGGGTATTCAGGCTGACCACCGAACAACACTCTGACAATCCATAGCCTTCATAGACAGGCAGGCCCAATCTTTCGGCGCGCAGCAACAGGTCACCGGCCACCCGACTTCCCCCTACGGCGATGAATTTCAGGTTCTCTGGAACGGGCCACCCTGATTCGCCCGCGCCCACGAGAACCTGTAGAAGTTGGGGAACCAGAATGAGCGAATCGGGTTGATGCCGGGATATGCTGTTGAGAAGTCGCCTCGGGGCCGTCAGCGCTGAGCCGCTGAATCCCATTTCCGACAGCGAAGGTGCGATTACCTGACCATGACTGAGAAGAGGCGCATAAATACCGGCGATGTTTTCAAGAAGTGTACTAAGAGGCAGAAGGCACAGATGTCTGGGAGTCTCAATATTGACAATTTGGCTCAGAGCCTGGGCTTGATGAATTTGCTGAGCATGGCTCAGGCAAACCCCTTTCGGTGTGCCGGTAGAACCTGAAGTAAATGTAATTTTTCCGGTATTTTTGGGCAGGCTGACGGGACTGCACAACCGGCGGCGTTGAAAACAAGAAAGATCGGTTCCGGCCACAGGGCCACGGTAGTCAAAGTGAGTGAAAGCGGTTGGAAGTTTTCCCTGAGCAAACAACAGGTTGGTTCCGGTGCTATCGAGTGCATGCTGCAATTGTCTAGCAGTAAAAAAAGTCGGCAGCGGTAGAATGGTTCGATCCAGTTCCTGACAGGTGAGATCTGCAATTATCCAGTCGAACCCATTGTCTGCGAGCAATCCCACGGGTCCCGGCGGATCCAATGCAGCAAGTTGATTCCTGCATCGAGCCAAGTGCTCGATGAAGAAGCCTGTGCTGAGTGCACTCTGGTCGTCCTGCAAGACGATCTCGTCAGACAGATACTCTCTTGCAATCAGCTCAGCGAGCTTCATTGCCGCGAGTCCAGAGACTTGATAACGGAGTCGATCTCGGTCTGTAGGCTAAACTGCAGCAGCCGGAACAGAGGTTTGCGTTGTATCAGTTCAATGGCTGCATCCAGTGACCCAAGCATCACTTTCGGGTCCTGTTTATAGTAGCTACCCCACGCAGCCTTTTTCTCATCGGTGAGTCGATCCTCGTGTGCGCTGGCCAAAACTTCGGTCGCGAATCCCAGCCGCTTGAACTTCGCGCGCAGTTGCCTGGTTGCCGTGAATACAAGATATTGGTACCCGGCGCTATGCAGTGCAGAGGCGAGTACGATGAACAAGACGAGGCTGCCACCGTGATTGCGGGCAACCAGATTTCCGATTTCTACGATTTCTTGCCGGGAAACTTCTATTCCCAACCCTGTTTTCAGATGACATTCAATGGGAGTATCCAGATACTGCTCAAGGAACAGAGTCCCACGGCTGGCAAGACCAATTCCAACCACCCCTGAGAGCGTTTTAGCACAGTGCAGGGTGAGAAGCTGGGGCAGAAAATGTTCAAGCTTGGCGCTAAAAGCTTCCGTGAAGATTTGGTCTACGAAAAGACGTGCAGCCGCCGTTAGCGGGTCGCTCCCATCAAGCAAGTCAAACTTGGGAGCCAATTGGGTCAAGCGCGACAATCTTGATGAAACATGGGAATCTCGGGGCAGGGATTCAGGATTCCGTGCGGGCAGATAGTACATAGTTGATTTCCTGGCTCTTGGCTCTTGGCTCTTGGCTCGTAGGGAAATCTAGCAACGAATACTTAAGTGAGTCTTAAGTGGGCGCTATTACTTGATTACGCAGGAATATGGCAGCCAGGATCCTCGCCCGGGCTGGTGCTCGTGGTGGCTGGGTTTTGCGATCAGGCGATACCGGCGCAGGGTTGAAGGTTGATTGATGTCGGTGTAGACGCAGTCCCCCAGGATGGGAAGACGACCGGTTGATACTCGGGCCAATTCAATTCTCGGTCTGCCAGTACCGGTTTATTGTCAATCTCAGCCACACATCGAGCTAATTGTGAAGGTACTATAAAAGGTATCTCTCACGACGGGCGATGTCTAGATTGACGGGTGGTCACCCGCAATCCGCAGAATCTTAGGCAAATTTCCCAGCAAAGAGCCCGAATTAGCGGCCCCACCCAGCTTGAATTTCGCCCCAGGCATGGCCATGGCCACTGGCAGGCCGAGTGCGGCACGGCCACCCTCCCTTGCAGACTATTGATTCTCCCTTATCCTACTCATCAAACAACCCGAATTGGGGGCACCCTGACACCAGGGCGGCCAGCCGGGCTATATAGTCCAATGGGTAGGTTTTTTATTTTGCTATACTGAAAACATGGATAAAGTTATTGATTTACTAGTGCCGTTCGGCATTTTGTTGCGACAATTAGAGGATAGGCCATTCCCGATTCTATGGAAAAGAGTGTTATTCAATCTTGTTCCGTTTACTTTCTTTATCCTTTGGATCTTTTCCTTTATTCCTCTGCTTGGCAGTCTGATTTACTTTTTAGTACTTGTACCTTTAAGTGCTCGACAACATATTCAACTAAAACAGATTGAGGGCAACCAACGTAAAGCATACATTCACTTGTGGTATCTAACCGTTATTATTATTGGTTTTGGTGGCTTGTGGAGTTTTGTTGGTCACTTTTTCCTCTCGGATATGGTGGCAGAGCGGATTGGCTGGGCGACCGGCAGCCCATTCCAAATTGAGTTGGCATTTTACCTTCTTGGCACTACGCTAGCAGGCATACTTGCTGTTTGGCTCCGTGGTCAAATGCTTATCGCACTGGTGATATCGAAGTCAGTTTTTTGGTACGGAGCAGCGTACGTTCATATACTCGATGCAGCCACCAATGCAAATTTCGCACCGTATAATGTAGGCAGTGTACTTATTGGTGACATAGTATTCCCAACATTACTTTTGTATCTACTGTTTAAGTGTTGGGGTGAACTCGTATAACTCACATCTAGCAAAGAGACTTTCACCATCAGTCGGTCGCTGTGGAGTCGAGTTAACGCCACTGGCGGGTGCCTTGCGCCGGACTATTCTGAATCACCCGGTGGTTTACGTCGATGATGGCCGGTCGCTGAAATATTAGTTACCAAATGATACGAACCACAATCCCAATGCTGGTTTTAGGATTAGCTATTCTGCCAATTCTAATCAAGGCCTTATTTCTGGAGGCTACATTCCGCTCATTGATGGATATAGATTTCTATGGCTCCGAAGAAGTTCTTCAAAATGACAGCATTATCTATTTTACGATGCTGGTATGTGTTTATAGCTCTTACTTATCACGCGGTCGATATTTAAGCCCCTTACTAAGAACCTTGTCAGCTGTCATATGGCTTTTTTACATTGTGGACTTATGGGTGCTGATAAATTTCACTACTCGCTTGACTGTGTCAGATGTCATTGCTTATGGGGCTTATGCTCCGGCCTATTTACTACAAGCATACGGATTGACTTTTCTCTTAAGTCTGATTCTGGCGTTACTAGTTGCAGTGATTTGCTACATCTTCGTGCTTGCGGACTATAAGGTTGCGGGGGTCGGCAAGCACAGCATTTATCTTATGCTCTTGTCACTATTGGGTCTTCAATCTTTTCTTCCCAACAAAGACAGTTATGTTAATGCCTGGGCTTATGAAAACTTCGTAACTCATAATTTGAAAGTTAGGTCGGTAGCAAAGCCTTATAGCACTAGCTTCATCAACAATATGAGCTTAAAGGAATCCACCGTTTGCAACATGGAAGAACCGATGTCAAAAAACATCATTCTTCTAATGGTCGAATCATTGTCTTCTTATCAAAGTAGTTTATTCTCAGGGATCAAAGACTGGACACCCAGATTGGATGAGATAGCGCGAAATAACCAATACTTCACAAATTTCTATGCTAATGGGTACACAACCGAGGCGGCAGAGTTGGCGCTATTGACTGGGGTGCTACCAATCACACCCCCAACTAAAGATATCTATGATGCAAGTTCACCCTTTAATGGCTTCTCCCAGTTTGAGCTTTCGTTGCCGCTAGCTCTTCGGTCCCAAGGGTACCAGACGGAATTTATTACGAATTCAGATCTTGCGTTTTATCAAACTGGAGAATGGGCAAAAGATTTAGGATTTAATTACATAGAAGGACACGAGAACACTTACTACAATGGCTTCAGTCGATACCAATTTGGCGCCGCACCAGATAAAGCTCTCTATGACCGAATTCTGCAGAGGATATCTGAGCAGTCGAGCAATTACTTCATGTTCGTTAAAACGACGAGTTCTCATCAGCCGCACATAAACCCGGATACAAATGAAAAGGGAGAGGAGCAAGCATTTAGATATATCGATCAGGAACTCGGCGTTTTATATAATCGATTGATGGCAATGGATTACTTTGCAGATGGAGTACTAATCATTACAGGTGATCACCATGTCATGGTGCCATTATTACAAGAAGAGATTGATATCTATGGACCCCACAGAGCTTCGGCTATGGTGCCGTTGGTGGTCAGTTACGGTGACAGAGAATCAGAACGAAAGATTGGAAGCTTTCAACATACAGATATTTATCACGGCATAAAGAAGCTGGGTACAGGGGAGTCTTGTCGCTCGAAATGGATAGGGGATCTTTTAGACGGTCGGTTTACGGCAGAATACATAGCTCATAGTCAAGGGGACGATAGGCAACTAGTTAATGTGTTTAGAGGGTCGCAAACTTTGTTTGTCCAACTGGATGGCGACAATACTAGATTGGACAACCCAGAATCGGTAGAACCTCTCGTTGCCGAGGAGATTTTAAGAAAAATAAATACAGTCCGAGTAACGCGCAATTTCCAATCGACAATGCAGTAGTTTCAGCGTGACCAGTAAATTGCGATAGTTCAATGCGGGTTTGGAAAATTTCTTGTATCGGGATCGAATTAGCTGAGCAAATATATTCACTTCTCAAAGTATCTGAATACATCAATATCCATTCCTGGTGCAAAGCTGGCAAATGAAGCGCTGCCTGTCTTTTCATTTCCAAAGTCTGTAACGCCCGCTTATGTTGTGATATTGTCACTCAGACTATTGTTGAATCACGAGATTCGCCATGAAACCTGCACCATCACTTCTCTATTGCCTAGTTGGTCTTATTCTCTCTGCTATGGCGTCAGCACAGCCCGAATTTGTACTTCGAATTCTAGAACCAGCAGGAATTATTTCATCAGGTCAACAGTAGCCATTCATTCGCAGGCCGGAGCCATTCAGAAGAGAATCCAGTAACGCCGGGTTGCCGTTAAACGTTGCAAGCAGATTGGATACCTCTAGCCGAAGCAGCACCACAGATAGTTTGCGCGGCTGCCTGGACTTGTTAAATTCTCCAAGGCAGTAAAGCGGCAGGCCCAGGTACTTGTTGGAGACAGTCTTGAAATCATATTCTCAGAAAATTTCACAAATACAGCATTCGACGGGAATTCTTATCCGCCAAACGTTGTCGAATGGTTTGAGGAAATTGGCGCTTTAACTTCCACGGCAAACTACAACCACTGTATGAATCAGCACCTCGATGGGAAACGCCATCGGATACAAAGCGGGTAGCTTTATTGTTCGCGAAGCACTAGCCAATATGGGTCGATCGATATTGGAGCTTAGCACAATGTCTGTTCAGGAAATCCTTGACCTAGCGAGTAGAAATCTCAAGCAAAACTAAGGAGCCAGAGTAGGTCCAGGGGTCGGGGCAAGTCCAACCCCAGAGGCTGACGCTGGTCGGCCTGGGACTGGTAGGCGGGCTAATTTAATGATGGCTTATCTATTTCCCTAATTCCTCATTTATAATGAGAATATGTTTTACGAACCCAAGAATAAAGACCATGGGCTGGCCAAGAATCCCTTTAATAGCCTGATCATTCCGCGGCCCATCGGCTGGATCAGTTCGGTTAATAGCAAAGGCGTCTACAATCTCGCGCCCTATAGCTTCTTCAATGCGGTGTGTTATTCACCGCCAACGGTAATGTTCTCGGCCGGCGCCGGCAATACCGATGGCGGTAGCAAGGACAGCGCAGGCAACATCGAGGCTACCGGTGAATTCGTCTGTAATTTGTCGACCTGGTCGACACGGGAGCAGATGAACGCGTCGTCTGCAAACGTCCCCGCAGACGTGGACGAGATTGCCATGACCGGGCTCACACCGGTCCCTTCAAAGCTGGTCAAAGTGCCGCGCATCGCAGAAGCACCAGTGAATCTTGAGTGCCGCTTCCTCAAGTCGGTTGACATTCCCGGCTGGACCTGCGCCGATGACTACCAGGTGATCTTTGGTGAGGTGGTCGGCATCCATATTGCTGATGAATTCATCACGGAAGACGGGCTGCTCGACGTGGCGAGAATGAAGGTGATCGGACGACTGGGCTATGACGATTACGCTCGTGTCGATGATGATTCTCTCTTTACTCTGGATAGGCCAGGATAAATTTGCTCTCGAATACTCACCTGGGAGATTCAAGTGCAGGCAGATCTAGATCAGTAACAGCAAACGAATATAGCTCAGCAATTCAGTGTACCCTCTGCATACGCCATGGTGAGTGGAACACCGTTGATTTAGCTGCAGATTCGAGAATTCAGCAATTTATGCTCAAGTGAAAACATGAATGCCAGAACATCAAAATTCAGCCTTGGCCTATTTCTTGGACTGCTGGTCAGTATCGGCGCAGCTGATGCGCAGACCATCTTCAATCCCCGGAGATTAATAGTAAAAAAAGCTGCAGGCTTGACGCACCAGCCAGCAGCTTTGTTGAATCCCGTTTTTTACAGAGCAGCCCCCTACCCGCTAAATCTGTTCAAGTCTTGCTTGGGGATGCTCTGATTGGGCACGTGTACTGAAAAACCTCGTGTCGGCAGTTCTACTCCGCCCCTGGCACCATAAGCGATGTCAATTTCTTACGTTTGGCATTGAACAGAGTTAGATTGCCTGGCTTTCTTGCGCGTCATCTTGGTGCAAATTACGCCGAGCGCCTGTGATCTGAAAGTCTTGCGGCTTCGTTTATCACTTTTGCGACCAAATTTTGTTACACCTGATCGACAACTCGTGACATTTATTCGCTTGCGGACCGGGGTTTAAGTCAGCAATATAACCGGCTGCAATAAATACCCCTAAAACCCAGCTTGAGAAACTTCGGTCGGGAAGCTAAAAAACCCTGGCCTATAAGAGGATATGGAATTATGGCCTTTAAGAAAGCCCTCAGCGCACTTTTAATTTTAGCTCTGCTTCCAGTACTAAGCAGTGCTCAGGAAGCCGCTCCGCACCCCACCTATGCGAATGAAGTGTCCCGGATAATTCAAGAGAATTGTCAGATATGCCACCAACCTGGGCAGATCGGCCCTATGTCCTTTACAAGTTATGAAGAGGTTCGGCCCTGGGCACCACTCATCCAGCTTAAGGTTGCCAACCGTGAAATGCCTCCCTATCAGTACGACAGGGATGTCGGCATTCAGGAGCTCCAGAATGACTGGCGCCTATCTCAAGAGGAGATTGACACCATCGTAGCCTGGGTCAACGCGGGCTCTCCCCTCGGTAATCCGGAAAATTTGCCGCAACCCAAGCAGTTTCCCGACATGGACGACTGGCGTTTGGCCGCTGAACTCGGACCACCCGACCACACCATTAAATCCGAAGCCTGGGATGTTCCCGCTGAGGGTCAGGATCTGTGGTGGCAGCCGGTTGTAGATTCCGGCATCACCGAAAGCCGTTGTATCAAAGCAGTTGAGACCCGCCCCTCCGCAGCAGCCATCGGCTCAACCCACCATGCCAACTCGCACTTCAAGGTTCAGAATGAAGACGGCGAGTGGGTCAATGGCGACCGCCTGTCCGAATTTGCAATCGGCAAACTCGGGGAAAAAGTACCAGCGGGTGCATGCCGACGAGTACCGGCGAACTCAAAGGTTGAGTGGGAGATTCACTACTTTCCCGATGGCAATGCGGTCCCGAATGATCAGGTGACCATAGGGATTTGGTATTTCGATGAAGAAGACGAGTTTGTCGAAGAGGAAAGCTATCCTCAAGACTTGCGCGCCTATTTTCTGTCTGCCGGTGGCGACTACATGATTCCCCCTCATGGCACGCTGATGACACAGGGATTCCGGTCTTTTGACCATCCTGTTCGCATCGACAGCTTTCAACCTCACATGCATCTGAGGGGCGTAGCAATGTCGATGGAAGTGTTTTACCCGGAAACAGGACGAACAGAAGTGTTGAGCCAGGCTTCCAATTGGACCGCTGCCTGGAACCACAGCCACACCTACGAAGAAGGCTACCAGCCGCTGATTCCTGCGGGCGCGACGATTATCTTGCGAGCATGGTACGACAACACCGAAGCTAACCCCATGAATCCCGACCCCGATCAGTGGGTTGGCGCTGGCCAGCGCACGACCGATGAAATGTCTCATGCCTGGATCGCTGTTTCCCATCTCGATCAGGAAGCTTACGAGAAGCTTCTGGCTGAGCGCCAGGAGCGGGACAATAGCAGCGTTGCCAGCTTAGACGGCGGAGCGGAATGAAGAGCTTGCGTAAAGCCATCAGACCCTTGTTGGCACTGCAGATGGGGCTGCTTACCGCGGCTCCTCTGCACGCCCAGCTGCCGGAACGGCTGCGTGATTACCCCTTGGCGACACGCGGAGCGACCGGTGAGTTCGTGGCCCCTATGTTCAATGGCTGGGCGGCCAACGAAGACGGTTCAATAACCATGATGTTTGGCTTCGCCAACCAGAACAGGGAAGCCACTGTGGATGTTCCGCTGGGGCCAAACAACAAGTTGGAGCCAGCTCAGTTTCAAGGAGCCCAACCCACTCACTTCCCCGTCTACAGCAGACGAGGGTTTGTTGGTATTCAGGAACGGGGCGCGTTTGGCGTAACGGTACCTGCAGATATGGCGAACATCGAAGTGGTCTGGACACTGACATCGGGCGGTAAGACTTATTCGGTGCCAGGCCGTGCAACATCCCCTGCCTACGAGTTAAGTGCCGGCGAAGCCGCCTCAGGCTCACTGAAGCCAGCAATTCGATTCACCAAGGATGGGCCGGAATCCGTTGATGCGGTAGGCATTCACGCGGCGCCTCAAGAAGTCACGGTGGGCCAAGCAATCACCCTTTCAGCGCTGATTCAAGATCGAGGCAACCGAGATGGTTACGAAGGAGTTGATCCATATTATTCCCTTGGCACGGCTTGGGTCTTGCACCAGGGCCCTGCCGAACCGGAAATAGAAACAGCTGAGATTTCCGGGCGAATGCGGGCAGCTGAAAACGCTGGCGGTAGCGAAAATAACGACTGGACTGAGGTACTGACTCAGGTGACTTTTCCAGAGCCTGGTGAATACGTGATTCGCTTGAGAGCGGATAATTTCCAGGCACCGGATAGTAAATTTGACAACATGTGCTGCTGGTCCAACGCCTACTTTCCCGTTACCGTTAATCCTTAAACCTTGAACTTTGAACCTTGATCAATGTGTAAGCACGAAAGATGCTTGCACACTGATCACTGTCTCTTCCTGCCCGACAATCTCCGCATGCACCGCGGACTTTCTCTTTGTAATAAGAAGCGAGCCCAGCGCACACAACAACGCCTGCTGAAAGCAGCGAAGTTGCTGACCGAAAATACCTGTACAAAGCTCAATACGGTTGACTCCCTTACTCGTTAATCGAGACAAAACAAACCTTAATAGTTCCCAGCCAAAACCTTGATCTTGGTGCTCTTGATATATTGCAATATTGAATAGTCCAACAAGACTATTGGATCGTGGCTTTACCGCACAAGCAGCTAATATGGCCCTGTTATCAGCTGCTGAAAGCACCATGAGTCAGATTCGCCGCAGAGCAGGGGCTGGCCCTGATTGATGCAAGCGTGTCAGCAACTGCCGCGGCAGCTGATCCATCGACGAAACCGGCTGTTCTCGTCAATGTGCGTAACAGCACGCCTTCAGAACTTGCCAGCACCATCGCCAGTCATGCAAAAAAGCTCATCCGCCGACGCTACTACTTGACGGCAGCACTAGTCAGTCCAACGTGATGGCAGCGATTTTTGCTAACCCGGGAGAAATCTTCGGCGCCTTTCCATCGACACCCAATCTGGTGAATAGCCGGGGCCTGGCAGAATACACTGGATTAAGAGCTAGTTACGAACTGCCTTTAGATGGTCTGAGTGTACAACTCTGGGCATTGACAGCCGCAAAGCTGCTGGCCTCACAACTGCGTGACTCAGGAGCAAATGTCTATCGCCAGATATTTTCTGCAGGGCTAATTGAAACTTATCAGCATCAGACTAATTTTGGACCAACACTGACATTTCTGCCAAATAAAAAAATTAGCGCAGTAGGCGCTACTATTTTCAAGTTAAACAATAATAAGGAAGGCGACTCATTCGATCCTGTCTGGGTTGAAATCAGGAATTGATTGTACTGCCCTCGATTTAGTGAACACTCAGCCCCCATTCACTGGACTTCCCTCCGCACGCAATTTTTTAAAGCAAGTTTCCAAAGCCCACGTAGCTGATACAGCTAAAGAAACTCAACCTCTACATCGAGCAAGCGGCCGTCAACTGCGCGCTGAATCTTGTCTTCGATGCCAGAACAGATGGACTCGGCTTCCCGCCGCGAGGCGGCAGCGACCACGAAGGACCACTGAGCTGATTGCAGCTCATTGCGATCGCCGCTTTCACAGACCGCTACCGCAGGATTCCGGCCGAAGCGCTCGTGCAAGCCACCCACCCTCTGTCGCTTCTCCTTCTTAGAACGGCATCCGGGCAGCGATATGGTCAGCGTTAAAATCGCTATAATCATGTTGTCGAGCGAAATACGAATAACTTCGGCTTTTCAGGAACGTCTGTTCCCTAATTATTTTTTTGATGCTCGTGACTCTGTCTATCTAGCACAGTCACTCACCGTGAGCGTAGACTTCCAGTATGGAGGACGCCAGCTGCCCCGGCCCGGCGGCCTCCATATCCGATATCAATTCTTCGGAGCGCGACCTTTGTTCACGCAGACGGCGGGCCGGATCACCGGCACCGTTCAGCACAGTGCCTCTGATCGATGCTGTACCGTGCGCGGCGAACACCCGGATCATCGCCTCGGCCCGAAGAAAGTCGGCGATTAGCCACTCCAGGTCGCTCACGGCCGGCAACACTGTCTGCGCCGCCCCATCCAGATCACGCCGCTTCTGTTCATTCAAGGAGGACGGTGGATGCTGAAGCGCCCGCGCATGACGTATCAATTGCAGATGCTGGAACTGCAGGAAGTCATAGTGCTCCACATCACCCTCTCGGATTCGTCGCATCTCCACCAGAAGCTGCTCTCCGGCACTCTCCATGGCTCGAATCGATTCACGGTAGGCCTGAGGGTGTGATTCCAAGGTAGTCGTAGCTTTCTGCCCGTTGCGCTGGTCTGCCTCGTGAGCAGCCTGTCCCTCTGCCTCGTACTCCGGCGCGCGCCGCGCCGTGAAAAAACCACCCAGGGACCGCAGAAACGCTTCAATATCTACGACATCCTGCTGTAAGAGTTCGCGGCCCAGCTGATGCTCGGCCATCTTCTGGATCGCATCCTGCAGAGTCGCCACGCTGCCATCGTGGAAGTACGGCGAGGTGGTGGCCACTCCATGCAAGGGTGGCACCCTGAAAACATGGCGGTCGCGCTCGCGAAAGGAGCGAGCCATGATGCCTACATCATACGGGCCCGCTTGGCGTTCTTCGCCGTAATAGGGTATTGCCGCTCCAAGCTTCTGGTAAGAATTGCCACCCATGTTGATGCCATTATGACAGCCGGCACAGCCGACCTCTTCGAAGCGCATCAATCCTCGTTTTTGCTGTTCATCCAGAGCCTCTTCCTCGCCGTTCAGATAGCGCTGGAACGGGGTGTCAAGACGAACGAAGTTGATCCGCTGGAAGTGAGCAATAGCATCGGCGACGTTGTTGATTGTCACTCCGTCCGGATAAATCCGAGCAAACCGTTCACGGTAGTCCGGATCACCGCGCAGCATCTCTAGCACCGCATCCAGTGTATTCGCCATCTCTACGGGGTTGCGTATGGGTTCGAGGGCCTGGTCCTCCAGCGTCACGGCGCGGCCATCCCAGAACTGACGGAAATTGTATCCGGCATTGAATACCGACAGGGCGTTCATGGTCCCGCGCGCGCGCCCCACACCGGTGGAAACCGGCCGGCGGTCCGCACCGCTGAGAGCTCCCGCGTGACAGGTGACGCAGGCAACCGAATTACCGGAGGACAGGCGTCCTTCATGGAACAGGTCGAAGCCGAGCCGGAACCGTTCCGGATCGACGTTTGGGGGCACGGAGCCCGCGATAGGACGCCATTTCCGACCGGCACGTCCGTGATCTGGATTGGCGCCAATCAGGGCCGGCTCGCCCCGGGCTTGCTGAAAACTGCGCCACGCCGGATCCACCGCTTCCGAACCCTGCAAGCGGTTGCTGCAGACTAGCAACGTCAACAGTAAAACAGCACTGCCAAGTATTCTCCCCAGTGCGGCTCCGACAGTCGGGGTATAAGTCGATTGCTGCGTGACGTTTGTTCCAGCCGCTGTCCTGTATGAAGTGCTGAATGACATTTATCTAAGGATACAAGTGCGCCACACAACGTCAATGATCTGCCTCAATGCAAACCCGCGGCGGCAGCAAAAAAGTCGCCGTTCTTCGGCCTGCGGACCGGTCCCAGCCGCCGAAGCTGGCAAGCCGTCCTGCCACTGGATCATTTTCACCGCAAGTCGAAGCGATCCCATGTCATCACCTTGGTTCAAGCGTCGACAAAATCCGGGACGCACACTGCTTCAGCAGTGTCGGTAGCAGTACTCAGCCAGCGACCGTAGTTCGTAGTTCGAGCCGAAGACCAGGTCAACCCGGGTGGCCTCCCACTTCATTTCACACGTGTCACGGTCACGGCCTTCGTAAACGGCCGCTAGACTGTCGGACTCGACGGCAGCCCGGAACTACTGGACTATGCTTCCACCAAAGGCGCGATTCACAGCTTCACCAAGAGCCTTGCCGAGAATCTCTCGGAGCGAGGCATCCGCGCTAAATACGTGGCCCCCGGACCGGTATGGACACCCCTGAATCCGGCCGAGAGATCGACAGAAGAAACCACTAAGTTCGACTCAGGCGCGCCCTTCGGGCGACCTGCCCAGGCGGATGAAATCGCGCCCTCATCCGTCTTTTTCGTATCGAACGCTGATGCAGTTTAGGCCACGGGCGAGACGATATCCCTACTGAGTAGTGGCGTGTCAGCCGCGAACTGAGGCGAGTAATAGTTAGGAATGCTAACCCAGGGCACAGTCATACTCTTCGATTAACGCGGTCGGAGTATTCCGGTCCTTTGCGGTAATAAGCCTTGGCCAATATCGGGGCAGACTTATTTCTGAAGGACTATGCGTAAACCTACCGAAAGGTTTAGAAAACTTCTTAGCACAGTCTGATTCTGCGGATGCCGCGCTGTGAACTTGTTGAATATCTCACCAACACATCTGCTTAAAACCTACTTGTGAGTGCTTCAACTCTGCCTCCTGGCAGCATCTATTCTAAAAAAATTACTGGCAGCAAGTATAGCGGCCACTGATCACTCTTTAACTTAACAAATGGGGTCTGACGCTGTTACGTTTGGTCTTCACATTTTCGCACACCTTGGCTTTCAGTACCCGCCAACGGTTCCGCCGTGTGCTAGACTCCGCAACCCATGGAAATCCGTCGCTTCTTTGCCACGGCGCCGAAAGGCGTTGCCGACCTGCTGGCTACCGAACTGTCTGAATTTGGGGCAAGCTCGGTGCGCGAAAATCGCGCCGGTGTTGAATTTGAAGGCACGCTGGAGACCGCTTATCGAGCCTGCCTCTGGTCCCGCCTTGCCAACCGCATCCTGTTGCCACTGGCCGAGTTTGCCGCCAGCGACCCCGATGCACTGTACCAGGGTTGTCAGACTATCGACTGGTCTGAGCACATGGCCGCATCAGCTTCGCTGGCGGTTGATGCCAATGTTTCCGGATCGAAGATCACCCACAGCCACTACGCCGCACTGCGTATCAAGGACGCTATTGTCGATCAGTTCAATGCGGCTGCGGGTCATCGTCCGAACGTCAATACAGATTGCCCGGACCTGCGCATCAATGCCTATATTTACCGTGATGTTGCCCGGCTTTACGTGGACCTCTCTGGCGCCAGCCTGCACAGGCGTGGTTACCGGCTCGGTACCGGTGAAGCCCCACTGAAGGAAAACCTCGCAGCCGCCATTCTGCTTCGGGCTGGCTGGCCGGATATTGCGCAGCAGGGCGGCGCACTCGTTGACCCCCTTTGTGGTTCCGGCACTCTCATTCTGGAAGCAGCCATGATCGCGGGAGATGTGGCGCCTGGACTGGAGCGAACCGACTTCGGCCTGACCCGCTGGCTCCAGCATGACGACAAGCTATGGCAACAACTGCTGACAGAGGCTTGCAAGCGCGAGGCAGCCGGCGCCAAACGCATACCTCCACTGCTCGGATTCGATTACGATAGACGGGTACTAGATCGGGCGCGAAAAAATACAGAGCGTTTGGGTATTCCAGGCATCAATTTTTCCTATCAGGATCTGTTTGATTTTCGCCACGACTTCCCGGATTTCGGCCTCGTCGTCACCAACCCACCCTATGGCAAGCGACTGCTTGAATCCGGAGAGTTGCCGCGACTGTTTGCAGCCCTCGGCCAAGTATTCCGCTCCTGCTTCGCTGGCTGGAAGGCAGCCGTTCTGACTGCAGACTCCGAACTCGGCAAAGCGATAGGGATGCGTTCGCATCGACAGCACACGCTCTACAACGGTGCCATCGCCTGCAAGCTACTGCACTTTGAAATCAATGCAGACAACTATTTCGACGACTCAAGATTGCCAAAAAAACTCAGCCCGGAAGAGTTGTCACCTCAATCAAGAGATTTCCAGAATCGACTGCAGAAAAATTTGCGCCATCGGCGCCGTTGGGCGGATCGCGATGGAATCGACTGCTTCCGCCTCTATGACGCCGACCTCCCCGACTACGCAGCTGCCATCGACTTGTATGCCAATGCCAGCAAGCCGGGTGAAAAGTGGGTTTGTATTCAGGAATATGAAGCGCCAAAAAAAATCGACCCTGGTGTTGTCAAACGACGCACCCGTGAACTGCGAACCATAGTCGAAGCTGTTCTCGACATTGACGATTCAAGGCTGTTCTATAAGTCCCGCTCTCGCCAGCGCGGAGACAGTCAATACGAGAAGCTGGCCGAAGAAAAACGCTTTCACGTCGTCACCGAAGGCACCTGCAAGCTCTGGGTCAATTTCACCGACTATGTCGATACCGGCCTATTCCTTGACCATCGCCCAATCCGCCAGATGATAGAACAGCAGGCCAGGGGGAGATCTTTTCTTAATCTTTTCGCTTACACCGGCGCCGCAACGATCCATGCCGCGGCAGGTGGTGCCCACTCCTCACTCAGCATCGATCTGTCCAACACTTACCTGAGTTGGGCCAAACGCAATCTCAATCTTAACCGAATCGATGAGAGCCAGCATCGACTGTTACGTGCAGACTGTTTGCAGTGGCTGAACCAGGATCATAAGGAATCCTTCGACTTGATATTTCTGGACCCGCCCACGTTTTCGAACTCGAAAAAGATGCAGGATAGGCTCGACATTCAGCGGGACCACCCACAGTTAATAGAACGCGGTATGAAGTTGCTGTCAGCTACTGGAACCCTCTATTTTTCTACCAATCTGCGCTCATTCTCAATAGATGATCAGCTCGCAGCTCGATTTAAACTGACAGACCTCACTGCAAAGAGTATTCCCCAGGACTTCGAGCGCCGGGCCAATATTCACTTCTGTTTCGCGATACAACATCGGAAGCGGGAAGTGGTTGAGGGGACATTGGAGGGTACACTGTAAGTTTAATTGCTTAACTAAGCGATTTTTTTACCGGTCCAGTTTAGTAAGCTATTAATTTTCAGTGCCCCCAAGGATCCTTTGTTCTGATTGTGTCAATGAGCTTACTCTGCTTAATTCTTGACGAATCGATTTTGCTTATCACAGCGTCGACAAGCTGCCTTTGCGGTAGCCTCGGGATTGGCGGAATTATTGTCGACTCTAGAGATTACGGAAATTAACGTCTCGGTAACGGTTACGACAACGCGAGCATGGTGACGGTAATGGTCTTGCCTGTTTATGACCCGGGTACAGGTCTCGCACTGAAATAGCGGCTCGTTATCAACTACCGCCTTACTTAGGTGGAGTCAGCAACCTTTACAATTTCTTCCTGAACCGACGGATAGTGTCAATTATTATTACACTTGGGTTTTTGGCCTCCATGCAACCTTCTGATATCGTGTGTTATTTGATAAGCGGCGCGTTTCTTGCTTGGTAATGCGGTATCCGTTCTACTCTTGGTCACAAAGCAAAGGAGTCCAAATGAGTTACAAGATGACTAAAGCTATCTGCGCATTACCCCTGTTGCTTATCCCTTCATTTTCAGCGATGGCAGGAGTTATCGTCGATGGAAAGGATTGGTTCCAGCCGGCTTCGTTCTTGGATTTATCATGGAATGATATTGCAGGCGCCTGTAATTCAACGACTGGATCTTGTAGTGGTTCTCTCAATGGTGTCAATGTCACTGGGGCCACTTGGGCATCGGTGGCTGAGGTTAATGACTTATTTAATAGCTTTCTCCCCTCTCCTGAGTTGGGACCGGGTCCCGATATATTTTCAGAAATCGACTCGCTTTGGGCGCCTGACATACTAACAACGTTTGTCCCCACTCTTTCAGGACTCAGTGGTTTCGATGCTGAAGTTCTTGCAGGGTTCGTCCGTGATACAGTTGGGGCACCGCCTTCAGCATTCCGATTCGCTTTAGTTCAGGACGGAACAGCCGCAACGGGAGAATTTTCCGAAGATTTTTTGGTCACTCTATTTACTGATACCAATCCGGAAGCACCTGTCTTTGCTGTAGGCGCATTCTTGTACACACCCGCTCAGGTTCCCGAACCAATGCTTTCTACTTTGCTCATTCTCGGATTAGGCGGGCTCGGGTTGACACGTTACCGGCGCCGAAGGCTGGCTTGTTTGTAACTCCTCCAACCCGGCGGCCGCCCAGCGGTGCCAGCAGATCTTAAGCATCGAGTTGCGCGGCTCCATACGGAGCCGCGTTACGTTTTGCAAAGGCTTAAATCCGATGATTACGTGCGTTGATTCCGTTGGCAGCATTTCGATTTGAATGACCATTGACTCGCTTATCCAGTCAGAGTTTTCAGAATAACAGGGAATCAGGTTGAGCACTGGCGCCGTGCAGGCAAACTCAACTGGAGAAAGTCCAGGTACTTTGCTCCGCTGAATAACCATTTTGTCCAGCTTGAGATAGCCGAAGGAAAACCTGCTTCACCAGTAAGCTGACCTATCAATAGCTTGGCGACCCGTTCTTGCTTGACCAGATCAGCATGAACTGGATAAAGCCCGGGATCCAGATACTGCAATACGACCGGACTAGTCATTAGAGGGCTGTTAACATGACTGGGCACTTCATCGAGATCAAGCCCGTGCCGACCCCCCCCTAAACGGCTGGTCCGCCGGGTGGTCGGTGAAGCAGTTTTGCCAGTGTTTAAAGATATCAGCCTTAAAATGATTTACTGACCAAAGGCGTGGGCGCGTTTGGGGCGCAAGTTGAACGACCCAGCGGTGGTCAATCAGTCGCTGGGGGTTTGTCAATCAACCTTCAATCGATTGTCAAGCGTTGTGACTCGGACCTGAAATACAGTGCGAGATTTCTCACTGTATTAAAGGCCAGAGCGTACGCGGTCTCCAGCGAATTCTATGTGTTCGGATTAACTGAATCCGTTACGGTCGGCGCGTCTTGTTCGGCTTCTCAATGTGCTGTGCAAAGCCTCTCGAGACAAATTACACAGCGAGAAAAACCACGTGGACAAGGTGGGTCGGCTATGATTGGTTGAAGTCGATACTGGGTCTAGTCGATAGCAGCGACTACACCTCTAACAACGCAGGGCCGTGTATTTTCTGATGCGATCGCTCGCAGGCGATTCAAGCTCCTCAAGGCTTGCGATGCAAGCATCCTCTACCTTGAAGTCTGTTTTAGCTATTTCTGTGTGGTTTTCCTCACGAATATTGATTCTGCTCTTCGTCGGTTGTTCTTGACGCTCATTTTCCAGACCAGGGAGGTAGCAGCTTGGCTGATTGCGCCTATTGGTAAGTTCTCCAATTTTTACTGTTCAGACAGCAACCATTGCAGTCCAGAAATTCCTTCTCCAGGGGTTCGGTTTCAGCGGATAAATAAAGTGCTACCCCGGTTTCAACCTTCGATGCTTGGGGGAATTTTATACATAGAATCACCCTCAAGCCTGTCGCAGGCACAACTGTTTCGAAGACAATTTTTTTAACACCGGAGTAGCGCCTGCCGCTAAAACCACTTGGTCGTGGGATTGGACTCAAGCGATAAATCGAGATAGGGTAAATAGCACTGCCAGAACAATAGAATGACTTTCTCAACTGCCGCCATTACCATTAATGTGCTTGATCAGGGATTGGAATTTCACAACCATCAATAACTTAAGTATGACCAAAATATGACTACGAGTTATGACTACTCTAGGTAGTGGCGCTGTATTACCCAGATGTTTCCAGCCTAGGAATGTCGATTCGCTTGTGCGAATCGGTAGAAAATATGATGGCGGATATGTCATCGATGAGAGAAACATCAATCAGACAAACTGTCTCATCGGGTTGGGGATACTTGATGACTGGAGTTTTGAAGCACATTTCTACAAACTGAATAAAGTCCCCGTATTTTGCGTCGATGGCTCTGTTGGCAAGAGATTCTTTTTTATCCGGTTGCTCGAATCTGCTCTGCTCGTGCTGAACCCCAGAAGATTTGCCCATTGGCTGAAGGTTCTTATCAACTATTACCTGTTCTTTCGCAACTCAGACAAACAACACCTGCAGTATTTGATTGGCCTGAACGGCCAGCCTGGCTATGTTTCCCTGACCACTCTACTGGAAAAAATCGGCCAGAATAGAGATGATGCAAGGATATATTTCAAAATTGACATAGAAGGTTGGGAGTACCGAATCATGGACGAACTTCTTCAGCATTCAGATAAGATAATTGGCTTGGCGATTGAATTTCACGACGTGGATTTGCATCTTGAAAGACTCGAAAAATTCATTGAAGAATTTCCGCTGAATTTGTGCCATGTGCACTGCAATAACTACGCACCAAAATCAGAATCTGGCACACCAACGGTGATCGAGTGTTCTTTTACCAGAGACCCAATCGGAGAGAAATTGGTAGTTGAGCTGCCTAACAAACTTGATATGCCAAACAAGCCTGACGAAGCGGATTACGCGATCAACTTCGGCTGAACCTCACAGGATCGATGTGTGCTTAGCTTTCAAATCAGCCCGCACTGGTCTTTCCCGACAAATTTCCCGGTTGAAGCCTTCCTGGGCTGAATCTTCCGCACCTGCCCAAACCCATCGATGTTAAAGTAGTTTTTCATTACCTATAATCCGAATGCAATAGTTGCCCGCTATCAGTTGAGTGAGCCGAAAGCGGTCCGGCGCCGATCGCTGATCGCTGATCGCTGATCGGAAAGCATGGCCCGGAGGCAAATCCATGAAGCTGTTTTTTTGCTCCATGAATCGAAACCCAGTAGGGCTGATCCTCAGACAGTTCGCCCAACTATCCTCTCAAGGTCGTTGTCTTAATCGATGAGCAAGTGGTGTCCGAATCCTGACCAGTAAATTCCGGGATACTTTCTGCAATACTCGCAGGCTACGAATGTGGCGAACTAGGCGCCCGAAAAAGCTATACCTGGGCCGGAAATCCATGGATAATTCAAGTTATAGCGTGGGTAACAACTGACAGGACAGTGGCAATAATCATGTTATCCAGATTACCAATGGTCGAAGCTAATGACTATCCGGATACTAGGAATCTCTTGTTACTACCACGACAGCGCGGCTGCACTGTTGGTGGACGGGCATATCACTGCAGCTGCTCAGGAAGAACGCTTTACCCGGAAACGTCATGACTCGGCATTTCCAGCGCAGGCAATTCGCTACTGCCTGGAATCGACAGGCGTCAGCCTGGACGATTTGGACTTTGTCGTTTTTTACGACAAGCCCCTGATCAAATTCGAGCGGCTACTCGAAACCTACCTCAGCTACGCACCGCGCGGAATCCGGTCCTTTTTCGCCGCCATGCCGATCTGGTTGAAAGAAAAGCTATTCATCAAGTCAACACTCAACAGGGAATTGAAAGAGCTGGGTGACATGAATGGGTTACCTAGCTTAATGTTTACCTCTCATCATCAATCCCATGCGGCTTCTGCTTTTTTCCCATCGCCGTTTGAGAAAGCAGCCGTGCTCTGTGCCGATGGCGTGGGAGAATGGGCAACCACATCAGTCTGGCTCGGTGAAGGCAATCGCCTGGAGCCCAAATGGGAGATCACTTTCCCCCATTCACTGGGACTTTTATATTCGGCCATCACTTACTACACCGGCTTTAAAGTGAACTCTGGAGAATATAAGGTCATGGGATTGGCGCCCTACGGCAATCCAATCTATGTTGATCTGATTTACGAGCACCTGCTTGATCTCAAGCCTGATGGCAGCTACCGGCTTAACATGCGTTACTTCAATTACGCCGCCGGATTAACCATGACCAACGAAAAATTTAATCGCCTGTTCGGGGAGAAGCCGCGAAAGGCCGAATCGGAACTGACGCAAAAACATATGGACATCGCCAGGTCAGTTCAAGTGGTAATCGAAGAAGCAATACTCAAGATAGCCCGCCAGATCCGCGATTCTTTTGATGTGGAGAATCTGACAATGGCCGGTGGAGTTGCTCTCAACTGTGTCGCCAACGGCCGGCTCAAGCGGGAAAATATCTTCGATAACATCTGGATACAACCAGCTGCCGGAGACGCCGGTGGAGCCCTGGGTGCGGCGCTCTCTATCTGGCACGAATATCTGGGCAAAGAGCGGACAATCCCGGAAAGCGGTGACTCCATGCAAGGATCCCTGCTTGGTCCCAGTTTTAACAACAACGACATCGTCAAGTATCTGGATAGCGTCGGAGCCAATTACACCGTATTCGATGAGGAAGCAGATCTGAACCGGCAAGTGGCTACGCTGCTTGCCAACGAAAACGTCGTGGGTTGGTTTCAGGGTCGGATGGAATTCGGTCCTCGTGCGTTGGGCTGCCGTTCCATAATTGGGGACCCGAGGAGCCGCAGTATGCAATCCACCATGAATCTCAAAATCAAACACCGAGAGTCGTTTAGGCCATTCGCGCCCTCTATCAAGGCGGAGAAACTATCGGAATGGTTCGACCTCGAAGGCGATAGTCCCTACATGCTTCTGGTGTCCGAGGTCACTCCAGAGAAAAAAATACAGATGACTTCCGAACAGGAGGCATTGTTTGGCATTGAGAAATTAAACATCCCCCGCTCCGCCTTACCGGCTGTGACCCATGTAGATTACTCCGCCAGAATACAGACGGTCCATCTTGATACAAATACACGCTACTGGAATCTTATTGATGCCTTCGAGCAGGAAACCGATTGTCCTGTGATCATCAATACCTCGTTCAATGTACGCGGAGAACCCATTGTAAACACGCCCGAGGAAGCCTACCGGTGTTTCATGCGTACTGAAATGGATTACCTCGTGCTAGAAGACGTGCTATTGGCCAAGTCCAGACAACCTGAGGCCCCGGTGGACGAGAGTTGGAAGTCGGAATTTGAGCTGGATTAATTGTTTATGTCCGCTGCGAGCCCACAGTTGATCAAGGAGATGCAACCTAGCGAGTATCGACAATTCGGCCTCATGTTCGGCGCCATAATTATTGTTCTTTTTGGCTTGTTTTTCCCTTGGCTGTTTTCCGCTAACTTCCCGGTTTGGCCCTGGGCAGTGGGTGGGATCTTCGTTCTGTGGGCTTTGGTACTTCCTTACTCGCTCAGGCTCGTCTACGGGCCCTGGATGCGCTTTGCCATGGTCCTGGGTTTTATCAATACGCGGTTATTGCTGGGCTTGACGTTTTTTTTACTGTTTGTGCCTGTTGCCATTTTTTTCCGAATCTCAGGAAAAGACCCCTTGAATAGAAAGGTCTATGGCGGCAAGATGGAGAGCTACTGGATAGAAAGCTCATCGCGCGAGAAAGAGAATATGGAGCACATCTACTGATGCTTGATTTATTCAAAGATATCTGGGGTTTTGCTCGGGAACGCCGGAAGTACTGGCTGCTGCCTATTATTTTCGTACTGCTTCTGCTGGGAGCCCTTATAGTCTTGACACAGGGTTCGGCCATTGCACCTTTTATTTACACGCTGTTCTGATCAGTTCATCGCTGTTGCTCTATTAAAGGTATTGGTTCGACAGTAGCGAGGAAGTCACTTCGATGAGGATAAGGTAAGCAAAGCCATCGCTGCAGTCATTTGGCTACAACTATAGGTAAAGCTATATAAGTTTGCGGAGCAACTGCAATGACCAACTCGGTACCCGAAGCAAAAAAGAAAACACCAAGCCTGATGTCCAAGTTACTGACTCTCTTATTGGTCAGTGTTAGCATGTTTCTGGTCGCTGAGGTCGTGGTAAGAACGCTTTACAAAGACACTACGCACTTGTTCCCTCGGTATCACACCAAAACGCAATACGGTGATTACACATTACGTAGAATCCGGCCGAACATGGAATTTACTCACACCAGTATCGATGGCGAGTGGCTATTCACAACCAATGCACAGGGTTTCAGAAATCTGGAGGATTTCGAGTACGATAAACCACAGGGATTTATGCGGGTTGTCAGTATTGGAGATTCTCATACTCAGGGCTATGAAGTAGATCAGGACTACACCTACTCCTCCGTGCTGGAAAGGCATCTCAACAGCAATGGTTTAAAGGCCCAGGTCCTGAACACGGGGGTGTCTGGTTTTGGCAATGCTGAACAGCTCTTGTTGTTAGAGAACGAATTGGTCAAGTACGAGCCCGATTACGTCGTATTGGGCTTTAGTTTTAACGATTTCGAGGATAACGTGAAAGTTGGTTTTTTCGAGATCAATGAATCAGGAGAGCTTGTCAGAACAGAGAAGCGTGAACACGCACCAGGGGTTGGGGTTCAGGATCTCATCTACAGCATTCCGGGCATTCAATTTCTTAGTGAGAACTCCTACTTTTATTCCTTACTGTTCAATACGGTCTGGGAATTCGCAAAGAATCAGCTAATTCAGCAAGGCGTGGAAGCNACAACGGATTTCGCGGTGGCGCTCGACACAGACTACTCGACCTATGAAATCCGACTCGCTGAGTTGCTCGTGCAGCGCATCCACCAGGTCGCCAATGAGAACGGCGCCCGACTCATTCTGATGGACATTGCCAGCATGACACCTGAAGGCGAACCCATCCCAACAATATTCGGTGAATTCCGGGAGGCAGTTGTGGAAAGCAGTGATTTTTATCTAGGCAGTGAAATTCTAGATGATTACAAGTTCGCTGCCAGGGTTCATGCGCCCAACGGCCTGCGCCACATTTCCGAGTTCGCGCATACCATGTATGGCGTTGAGCTGGGCCGGATTATAATGCAGGCAGAAGGCTTGCGACCGGCTGACATTAGTTCGGCACATTAACAATCTGGGTGGAGTCAATATGCGGATCGGCGTGATAGCTTTAAATAGTATTATTTTTCTGGTTTCCACGGTATCACGACTTCTGTTCAGCAGAGTGGCAGTCAGGATCTATGTGTTAGCCGTTCCCTGTTTTATCGTCGGCGCTATGTTGTTGCCCTCAGATCGTTTAAGCCCGGACTCGCTGAAACTGCTCAACCTACAGGCTGAAGCGGCAACGGAGGCCCTCGTCGACGGCCAGGTGGTCATTGACGTTAGAGCCCCCGAATTGGCTCGACCGATCCGACCTGAATTGTTTGGTATTAACACGCGCTGGCTTGATAACGGCGATGGAATTATCGAGTACGGCGAGATGATCCGGGACCGGTCTTTTCGCAACCAGTCAGATGCCAGTCTTAGGAAGTGGCTGGAATTCCCGGAACCCCGGATCAATGGCGAAATTAGCTTTGTTCAGGACAGCCCTCCCCACAGCGGGACACTCGCCGATATTTCCTATCCTGGTCATGTCAACCTATCACAGGACGCAGAGGGATATACCTGTATTTCACAGCAGGTGCTCGGGGACAGCATTGCCGGCGAACGCTATGAATTGAATTTGTCAGCCAGAAGAGTCAGCGGCAGTCCCGCATTGACTGCGTTTTTTGCCGACAACGACTTCCTGCCTATAGAGGAGGTAGATAATTTCGCTATTGTCACCGAAGCAGAGTGGCAGAACTACACCCTGGTGCTTCAACCCGGGCAGCAGATCAGCCCAGGCTTGCTGCGTATATGCAGTGTCTCACCCGGAAGCGTCGATGTTGATGAAATAAGATTGCGGCGGCAAGGCCAGGCTCCGGGCATCAAATCCGCCGTGGATGCCCGCATAAAGGAACTGGGAGTCAGGGCCATGCGCTGGCCAGTCGGCACCGACGCTGATCGTTTTCTCTGGAAACAGGCCATTGGCCCGCTGAGTAGCCGCGGGGAAAACATTGGTACTTTTGGGCAGTTACAGACCGCGTCTTATGGTCTTCATGAGTTCCTAGATTATTGTGAGGCCAATGATATTCTGCCTCTAATTACCGTGAACATCACTGACGACCCTGCAAATTCCGCCGACCTCCTGGAGTATATTCTGGGAGATTCCACATCCGAAATGGGGGCACTTCGAAGCCAAAACGGGCGCTCGCAGCCATGGAACGTTCGCTATTTCGAATTGGGCAATGAACCCTCGCAGCTTTATCAGGCAGGGCGGGATTATGATAATACCTCGCTGGGTTATCTGGAACTGGCGCAAGCAACCGCTGTGGCAATGCGTCAGCAGGCCGAGGAACTGGGTGCCGAGATTGATCTTCAAGGCACATTGGATGCCACATTCGCCGAGGCGGACTGGATTTCAACGGTCCCGATGCTGGCGCAGTGGAATGACAATGTGCTGGATCCATCGGGCGGTTTGGTGCCCTACATAGATCAGATCAAGGGTAATTTTTACAGTGGTTTCACCTACTCCATGCGCCGCCGCAGGCTGTATGACGAAATCATGGCTGGTGGTGCAACTCTGGAGCGTATTGTTGCGGGCTTTAATGAACAGCTGGAACCAGACCTCCCATTCTGGCTTACGGAATATTCCCTATTGGTTCAACAGAATACACCTCAGCGCATCATAGTCGCCAGATCGAAGGATTTTCAGGCCGGGCTGTCCGTAGCGGATATTATGATGACGGCCGTAGCGCAAAATTTCGGTGGCGCGTTTTTGTTTAATCTAGCTGAGGATGCCACTTGGGGCGTACTGACCAACCACATCGATTACCGGCTCCGTCCCACTGGCCTGTCGTTTTCCATGCTGGCGCACATGGCCGATCAGCGACTGTTGCCGGTTGATCTGGGGTACAACCAGGAGGTGGAAATCCGCGGCGGTGACGGCAACAATCCCAGCGATATCGCCTATGACGAAGTCTCTGTGCTGGCCACATACGGCGATAAAGACCTGCAAATCTTCGTATTAAATCGCCACTACAATGAGGCCAAGGTGCTAGCATTCTCTGTTCAGGGCTTCTTACCGGACGCAGCTCAGACCTATCTGCTCAGTTCGGACAGCCTGCACGATAGTAACGACGAAGAGCCGGGGACTGTACAGATTATAGAGTCAGATTTGATCACTGAACCGAATCTATTGAGTGTTCCTCCCCGGTCTCTGACGCGCCTGGTGGTCAGTGGGCAGCTTCAGTAGTATTTGTTGACTTCGGATGAATGTGACACCGCTGGCAAACCGGTGCCCGGATATTGTTTCAAGTCCCTTGAATATTCATCTTAAAACAACAGCCTGATTCTCTGAGTAGTGAAAATATTACCTTCCGCCATTTTCGATTCTTTAGACCAAGATAAAGAAGAAATAGTCCCATGAAAGACGATTTACTGATTCCCATGCGCGAGTTGCTGGCGATCCTGTTCCGGCGCAAATGGAGCATGTTAATTATTTTTTTCAGCACGGTTTTCTCTGCCATTTTCCTGGTCTATTTTCTGATTTCACCCGGATTCGGCGCCAATGCAACCATTATAATGAACAATGCCAGCGCCTTGACCCAGCCGCTCCGTGATGGACCACCGGAAAGTGATCTTGAAAAACTCGTGCGATTCACTACCCAGCAGGATGTGATCTCGAGTTTGCGTATTGCCTCTGAAGCAGAAGAGCGAATAAATCTGGCTGAACGTCGCGTGATCGGCCGCATTGAATCCATCAAGATCTGGATGGGAGAGGTCAAGGCCGCCATAGGTGAAATTATAGGCATTGAACGCTGGCAGGTGCCATGGGATCCCGAAGGGGCGGCCATCGCAGCCATTGAGGACAATATCCAGACAGCATCCCCTCCGGATAGTAATGCCATATTTGTCTCTTACAGGGCAAAAGACCCGGTTGAGGCAGTGGACGTACTCAATGCCGTCCTCGACGTGTATTCGGAATATTACTACGGCATCATCAGAGATAATGCGGACGGCATCGTGTCCTTCCTGGAACATGAATACGATGAGGCGGTGCGAGAGCTGGAGAAAACTGAAATCGCCCTCACAGAGTTTAAGTTGAGTGCCACGAATTACGGCCCAGATTCCGATGGCGAAAGCACGTCTCCATCTGGTGGGCCTGGCCCGCAGCTTCTCGGCATAAGTGACAGCCTGCGTATTCAGCAGGAAATCAGCACCTACATGCTGCAGTTAGAAGAAGAGCTTCGTATGGCTCGCGAAATATCTGACAACGAGAGACGGCAGCGGGTTGTTGAGGACATTGAAAGCCGCATGGATACGTACATTGATTACATCAATCAACTACCCAACATTGAACTTGAAATGGTGCGCCTGAACAGGGCTTACGAGATTGCCACAGAGAACTACAACATGCTGGCACGCAATCTGGCCTCGGCCAGGCTCGTCGCTGGCGGACAAACAGAACAGATTAATCTTGTTGAAATTTTCCAGCGCCCGGTCGTCGAGACGACTCCGATTTCACCTCGCAAACGCCTGATAGTTGTATTGGCGGCTTTCATGGGAGTAGTACTGGCTCTCACCTGGGTGTTCGTCTGGGACTATCTAGACCATACGATCCGGACCGCAACGGATATTGAACGTTACTTCAATTTAAGGGTGTTGGGTTCAACTACGGCGATAAGCTGACGCAGTCTATGAATTACGAAGATGTATATACGAAAGTTAAACCCCTATTGAAGAGCTTTGATCACAAGTCAGAGAATTTTTTCAGCAAATTATTTCAGCATCCCTCGTCGTTTTCCATCTATGACTCGCTGGACAATGAATTGTACGTCCGCGACTCTAAGGAAGAGGAGCTTTTCAAAACAATACTGGTATCCAGTTGTGTGGAGAATGAAGGGCGAACAACAACAGCACTGACTTTGGCAGTTTTTTTTGCTGCCTGCGAACTGGGCAAGAAAATTTTACTTGTGGATGCTGATTTTGAAAACGGCGGCCTAAGTCAAATATTCAATCTTCCTGAGAGCTCTGCCGGCTTGGAACAATATTTTAAAGGCAAAGCCGGGCTGAAAGAAATTGTGCATCAGACCAAGTTAGAAAATTTACACTTCACACCTGTATCATCGCAGTCCGAAAGATTTTCCCGGCTGGATCAGGAGCGCTTCGAAGCATTCATTGAGGGGATGTCTGAGGACTACGACATGGTGATAGTGGATTCCTCCCCTGGAAATAGAAATCGCTCTGTTATGTCCATGGCGAAGATCATAAGGTATACACTCTTCATCATTAAGTACAATGGCCCTACAAGGCACCAGATCAGTAATTTTCTCAAAGACCTAGAAAGGGTAAACGCTCACATTATCGGCACTGTCCTCAGTCAGCGCCGACTGGAAATACCCTGGTTATTCTATGGCACGGGCAGCTAATACATCCACCGGGGCCCAATCTCTACGCGGCCTATCAACCCCGCTTAAAAACCTTGCTCTCATCTCAGCAGCCATTTTCGTAGGCATTGCCGGTGGAGTACTGACCTATATTGGCGCGGAAATGAGCATTGCTGTTCCGCCTGCGCTAATGATCGCAATTCCTGCCGGACTGATAGCGGTGTGGCGCCCGCGTATCGGTATGCTAGGATTTCTGTTTCTCGTCCTTTTCATGGAGGAGTTTCCAGGCGGAATAAGCGAAGACGATGTAACACGCTCCGAGCGTACCCTATTTTATGCAATGGCCCTGGGTCTACCGGCAGTTTATCTGCCGGACTTGATGATAGCTGGCTTGCTGTTTCTCTATCTTGTCAAGTTCGTAGTGAAAAAAGAACACATTCCACTGCAATGCGACAAGATTGGATTCGGACTGCTGATGGTATTCGGCTCTCTGATCCTCTCGATTATGATCTCTTACGGTGGCGAAGAGACCTTTGGCCCGGTCGTACTGGGAACGACACTGGGATTTTTCGAAGATATTGAACTGCCTGACAATATCGCTCGCTTGATCTCAATATTGCAGATCAAGTTATTTATTCTTGTTTTCCCGTCCTATCTATTAGGCTTGTTTTTCTTCCGAGAGGAACGGGATCTGCGCCATGCGCTTTGGGTCTTTACGGCTGCCATGACAGCAACCGCGCTGATGGCACTCGCTAGACTTGCGTCAAATCCTGGAATGGTCGTGCAAATGACCACAGTTATTGTTGATACCTCCTCTGTCTGGTTGCTTGCGCTCGCGTCCTTCTACATGATTAGTCTCTGGACCCTGGGATACTACCGGGGCTGGGGTACAACCTTGCGGGTACTGGGATGCTCGCTATTTATAGTGCTCATTCTTCTCTCATTCCGGCGTACAATTTGGGGGGCCATGGCAATGGCAGCCCTGTTCTGGCCTCTTATCCTGCCCAGGCGTGGATGGGGAAAGCTGCTATTCCTCATCGCAGCAGGCATTATTGCGATGGGGCTTTTCTTTACAATCACCCCGGTAGGGCGTGTCATACTGGCCTCGGTCATAGCGCGCATGGGAGAAACTAATCTGGCGCAGGGCTCAACACTGTATCGTTTTGCTATGATGGTTTGGTTTTTTGAGAATATCTGGGATCTGCCCTTCTTTGGATACGGCTTACGCCCGCTGTGGGACGTAACTATACAGATACGACTTTTTCTGGTGAACATGGAGAGCGTCCATAGCCTCTATTTGTGGATTCTGCTGAGAATGGGAATATTTGGTATTCTATGCTGGATCGTTGCATCTTATCTCGTAATCAGCCGGATCAAGGATGTTTACTTGCTGCTCTATGATGAAAAAGGCAAGATTTTGGCCGGAGTGATATTGCTGTCATTGGTTATGTTTTTCTTTAACGGTATTACAAACCCGGTTTACGGACAGGTACGGCACATGATTCTTCTAGGTCTTGAGTTAGCGCTAATCACCAGGCTGCCCTATATGCTCAGATCCAAATTGAATTCCGATCCGTGACAGGATGTCTTTCACCCAGAATTGCCGCGGTTGCAGGCTGCTGGTGCCACTTTAGACTGGATCGCAAAAACCGGCACAGCGCCCGGCATGCAAAACGGTGACCCCCTGTGTGGACATGACCACAGCTCGAAATCATCCAAGGGTTGTCTGAATTATTTTGACCCTTGCTTAGCCAATCGCTTCGCACTCTGCCTACACTGATTGATGAATATTCCCCCTCTCACGTCCACTAGAAGGTCTCCTCAGCTATTGAGGAGGTCACCGGTGGCGGGGCGCAATTCGCTGGCCGTACCCGATTAGCTCAAGCTACCATTAATAAGCGAGATTCTTAATCCTTTCGGGAACGGACTTGAAAAATCTATGAATCCGTTCAGCATTCCAGAGAAGTTTCAGTCTTCGAAACTAAGCAAACTCTCCAGGATCTGGCTTGATAGAAGGCTTGGTTAGACCATTCGTTTATCAAATGGATCTAATCGTATTCGTCACCATCAGCTAAGCACAACTCTTGTACCTGCCCGTGCCGTTGTCTCGCTCTGACTCCCAGGCAGGCGGTTTCGATAGTTGCCGGGAATTGATTGATATTTTTATTCGGGAAATGGTCCGAGCGACAGATGCAAAACTTCTTGTCTTAGTCGGCTTCCAGGCAATTGGGGAGTTCTTTATAAAAAGTGGTGCTGGCCCGGAATCCTGTATCTTGATTGAAACGGCTGTCCTCACAATACAGATCTTCGGTCAGATTACGATACGTGCGTAGACCCATGCGGCGCGCTGGCCGGATTACGATACCGAGGGCTTCCATGAGCAGGGCGGCTGAAAAGAGAACGCTTTTCGGCATCCGCCACCCGGGTTTGCTGCGTCCAACGGCATCGTATATTGCGTTTTCGATGTCATTGATATTGTAGCAAACGCCATCACTGAGCTGATAAACCTTGCCAACTGTGTTCGAATTTCTGGCTGCTAGTAGTGCCCCTTCGACAAGATCGCCCACGCCTATAAGTGCTAATCTAGTGGTAAGTTCAGGCAGCGGGGGCAGGGTTCGCGATCCAATACGGCGGATCAAGCCTTTGAGACTTCCCTGCATGCCTGGGCCATAAACATTCACCGGACGCAAGACCGTGATGTTTATTCGACCGCCGTGCCCGAGGAGCAGGCGTTCAGCTCTGAGTTTGCTAATACCGTAGTCTGTGGCAAATCTATTTTTTGACTCTGCTTCTGCGGCGAGACTGGTACTAAAATACACAATCCGACTTACTCCAGCCTTTCTCGCTGACTTTAGTACTTGAGCGGTTCCCTCTTCAATGACCCGTGTCAGTGTCTCGCTATGAATCTCGTACACCTGAGAAATTGAGGCCAAGTGAAAAATACAGGAGACCTCTTCACAGGCCCGGTCCATAGTTTCGCTATCGAGCAGATCGCCTGAAAAGAACCTGGTATTCCCTCCAATTTCATCGTCAGGCTTTCCACGGCTCAGGGAATTAATGTCAAGGTTTTCCGTAAGTAGCCTGTGGCAAAGCGCCCGCCCGACGAATCCACTGGCACCGGTAACCAGAACACGGCCATTGAATGGCTCATTGGTGGATTGTTGTGCCACTTGTCTTTTCCCCAAAATGAAGATGCGAAATGGGCCTGCCCGGGGTCAAAGACCGACGGGTTTAACCGATCTTAGAAGAAAGCCGAAGCTCTGACTGAATTGCTGACTCACGGACAGCTATCCCTTGTTGTAGGATAATCCGGCGGGTTAGGTGGCGTCATCCTGACTGCGCTTTCTGGCGATTACGACCATTTGCTCTCCCAGGGCGTAAGTCGGTGAGCCGCGCATCGAGAACGTCCGACTGAAAAGCCGAAGCAATCCGCGCGCCACGGAGATCAGACCGAGTCTTCTCAGGATTACTTTGGCCCGATTCAACGATGCCCGCGATTCGTAATATCCATCCGCTCCGCCTGAGCTACTGGCGCCAGCAGTACTCTCCGCAATAAAATCGACCTCCTCCTTTCTAGAAGAATTCGATCGCCGAGTTTTGAATTGGCGAATCATGCCGATAACGTCGATTCCTTGCATGTACCAGTCAACAATTTCATAGCCGGTTGACTCCAGCATGGCCCTGAGCGTGGCGATATTAAAAAGAACGATATGCTCATCCTCGCAATTGATTACCCACCATCCGCTGCCGAAAAGGCGGCGGAAGAGACTGTCGAAATTCGGTGTCGTTACCAACAGCAACCCGTCCTGATGCAGGAGATTCCGAATCCGGCCAAGCGCCTGTGCCGGGTCTTCCAAATGTTCAATTACTTCAATCATGGCCACGGCATTAAAGCGTTCCGTGCCAAAGTCATAGCTGTACAGAGATCCCTGTTTAACGTCGAGTCCAAGTTCCCTGTAGGCATACTTCGCCGATTCGCGTCCAATTTCCAGTCCACTTCCCTGCCAACCTTCCTCCCGGGCAACTGCAAGCAGTTGTCCTGTACTACAGCCCACATCCAAGAGGCGCCTTTCTCCATGCTTAACGTGGCGGTCCAGGCGCCGAAGGAAGCGGCGATAGTAGGAGGCTGTGGCAGAGTCGAATGCTTGGCGCAACCGATCTTCGTCCACTACATCCTGCTCAGCCCAAGCCTGGAGTTTGGCCTCCAGGTCCTCGGTTTTCGCGCGCGGGCTGACATAACTCATACCGCAGTGCTTGCAACTGACAATCGCGGATTGTACTAGTTGGTAACGGTGCTGGGGTGAGTCCTGCCCGCATAGGGGGCAGGCGACAGCAGAGAGTGACTGTGAGATTGGCGAATTCAATAGATCTCAGCTGGTTAATGGCTTGCAGAGTCATTGTAATGAATTCCGGTTCGGCTGGCGAAGGCCAATTGGCCGTTTCAGGGCGATCTCGGTAAGCGCCGAAGATGCTGCGAATGAGCGAAAGGCCCCACCAAACCGCTCATTTCGCTTGATCAGATTCGGGAACTTGAGTATTGTAAAAAGATAAAAAACAAGTGGCAGTCCCCGCAACGGGGCACAACACTCCTACCGCCAGAGTCAAACAAGTCGCCCTTATTTCCGGTGGTCATATGGCTCACCCACTACCAAGGCTGAAAGATGTTGGGAATGAGGACTGGGCTTACGCGGGCGATCCGCAAACTGGTAAGCGTACCAACTTACGCCCGCTCTGGTGAAGGTTTGCATGTATTACTCAAGCACAGCACGCTGCGCCGCTTGACTAATCTGATTCGCGTCGAAATGGAGTTCCGAATGCGCCGAGTGCGTGTTCGGGGTAAGCCCTATATTCTCGTGATCGACCCGACTAACGTCTGTAATCTACGCTGCCCGCTTTGCCCAACCGGCAGGCTGGAGGCAGGCCGGCGCGGAGAACTAATGTCCCTGGATTTGTTCAAGACCGCCGTCGATGAATTAGCGCCCTGGGCTTACAAGGTCAATCTGTTTAACTGGGGCGAGTCGCTATTGAATCCCGAGGTGTACGATATGATTGCCCACGCACGGGCGCAGGGTCTGTCCACCCATTTGAGCTCCAACCTCTCACTGCCCATCAGTGACGATCAGATAGACCAATTACTCGATAGTAAATTACATTTCCTCTGCCTTTCCATTGACGGAGCCACTCAGGAGATCTACGAACACTATCGACGCCGGGGGAAACTCGACCTCGTACTGGAGAATGCGAGACGACTTGTTAAAAGACGTAATGCCCGGGGGCTCAAGTATCCCCTTATCGAATGGCAATTTATACCAATGCGACACAATGAGCATGAGATAGAAGATGCCCGAGCCTTGGCAGCGGAAATGGGCATTGACAGATTTCGTTGCATTCCCGTTGGTCTCCCGTTCGGAGCCCCAAACCTGGATGAATTACGCGAAGAGTGGTTTCCGCGCGGAGTCAATGATGGTCATACAGAGGGCGGTGTGGAAATAAGCAGCAATGAACAGTCAAGATCTTCCTGCTCATTCCTCTACAGGTACTGGATGGTGAACCCGGACGCCAAGGTGTCGCCCTGCTGTGTAGTCAGCGGCGCAAAATACGATTTCGGTGATCTTGGATCAGGGTCTTTCAACGACATCTGGAACAACGCCAAATACCGCTCTGCCCGTTCCCAGTATATCCATAATGGTAACATCGAAGTGCCCACCGTCTGTGACGGTTGTGACCTGTTTAAGAAACGGACCCAACCCGGATTTATCAACGTGATGCCTGCCTCAGTCTCGCCGGATGGAGTGAATGAGCAAGTTCCGGCGGAACCCATGAACGTCAGGCGATGACCTGTTAGTCAAGCCCTTAAACAGGTTTACACAGCCTTCGCATTCTCGAAAACCTGCATCCAGTTTTGAGCGTTGGCCTCAGGCGTGAAGTGTGACAGGTAGGTCTGGTAGGCATTACGCCCAACCTCTAGCCGGTGTGCGGAATCACCAAGAAGTCGGTCGAGGGCCGTTACCCATTCCTCCTCTGTGGCCGGTAAATAGCCATTCTCACCGGGGCTAATGACGTCAACATTCATGCCGACGGGTGACGCTACGAGTGGCAGACCGGCTGATGCATACTGCACCAGCTTGAAGGAACATTTTCCTCGCTCGTAGTCTCTGTCGTAGAGTGGCATGATCCCGATGGTTGAAGAGAGCAGTGCTCCCGCTTCATGCCGCGCGCTCCAGGGGATGAACTCGACAGCGACATCCGGAATTTCGAAATCTGACATTTCGGGACTGCCGATAATCCGCAGCACGAAGGAATGCAGTTGCGCAAGTCGGCGCAATGGTTTCTCAACCAGTCGCAGGTACTCCTCGTTGCCAAAATTCCCGATCCAGACTAGTACGGCTGGCCCTGATTGCGCATGATCCCCCGCACCCCCCCCGAGATCCCGGTAGGGTGTAGGGATGATGCTTACCCGCCCATTGTATTGGCTGGCGTAAGTTTCCAGAAACTCATTGCCTGCGACTACCGCCTGACAGGCTTGCAGGCATCTGGGCACCGTCTCGGAATCATAGAATCGCTTGCGCTGGTCGATCCTGAGAGGCATCGGCAGCCAGATGGCATCATCAAAGTCGAATATACAGGCACTGCTGATACGCGCGAGCAACCGCTCCAGACGACCGCCCCCCAATGGGCAGATCTCCCTGTGAATGATCACCAAATGGTAACTGCCCGCGAGTCGAATACGAATCAGCAGGCGTAGCAGACAAAAGGCAATGCCAACAATCTTGTAGGCCGTTGCCATGAAACCCGTTTTTCTCCGGTTCCGGAACAGATGTTCGGTGAGAAAGGAGCGATACTCCAGTTTCAATCCCTGTGCTAGCCAAAACTCCCTGTAGCTGCTGATGCGGTGACGCACAGAAGGACTGCTCGGAGGATAAAATGAAAAGCAGACGATGGTTTTCATGCTAACTGGTTGGCAGATACTTCAACCCGGAGCATTCATTCGGCCGGCTTTCGGCCGACGACGTAGAATCCACCGGCAAGTAAGTGTGCATCCTCACGGTTCTTCAGGAGTAAATCCAGATACTTGAAAACAAAGAACAACCAGCGATAGGCGCCATTGATCAGTTTCCTCACTATGCGCAGGCGGGTGGGCACTAGAATTTGCAGCAATGTGTTGCCACACTGAAGCGTCGCAGAAACCGGGCCATGTGTCATGCCTACTTCGACTTCCTCCAGATCGGAGAATAACTGCTTCATTCCGTCGCGGGTAAAGCGAGTATAGTCCGACGGATAGCCATGGTAGAAAAAAATGAACGGCACTTCGGAGTACAGCTGCCCCCCGGGTTTGAGTACCCTGATCATTTCGGCCACTACTCGCTGGGGATTATTGACATGCTCAAGTACCGCCATGCTTAGGACTGCATCAAAGCAGTTGTCCTGAGCCGGCAAATTATGTGCGTCGCCGACCAAATCCACATTGTAGAAAGGTTGCAGATTCAGAGTGATTTCATCAGGACTGTCGCTCTCGCGCTGGGGACCGCCGCCGACGTTTAACACTAGGTTGGAACGTCCATTGGCACACCAGATCTGATCTCTGGGGTGATGCCTGGCTTGTTTACGATAGTCCAGCATTACCTCGGGTGGCCGCAGTACTCCGATGAGCCTTTCGAGCAGTGACGGCTTTTCCTGGCTCGCCCCGTTATTAACCTGGGCGTACTCAGCTACCATCTTTTTCCCTTCTTCCGTACTCAGCCAACTACTGCTGTCAGCCTGACTGCTCTCATTCATTAAAATCGGTATTTCATTGACTATGGGATATTCAGCAGCGCAGCCGAGGCACTCCAGGCGTGCGCTATCCTGTCGCAATTGGTGGTGACACTGCGGGCAGCGGAGCCTATTGATGAATCTGTGGTAGCGGTGATTACTCATATTTGCTGGCCAACTTCAGAATAATAAGTTTGCTATAAGGCCTTGGGATCAGCAAGCTAATTCCTCTCTACATCCTCTCCGATGGAGCCAGCTCCATATTTTTTTACCAGTAGAAAACTGGCATAATTGCCGAATGAATGATCATTTAAAATTGCCACCTGCGTCCGAGGTGCGCAAAATCGCCTGCCTGATGATAAATGGGATCGGTGATACGGTATGTGTGACACCAGCGGTGGCGGCCCTTCGAGAAAACTATCCGGATGCGGAACTCACCATGATAGTGCGCCCTCCTATCAACGATCTTATTGTGGGAATCCCTGCCATTGACCGGATTATCCATTATGAAACCAAGAAAGGCCTGGTCAGGCGCTTGTCATTTTTTTGGCATGTTTATCGAGAAAGGTTTGACCTTTGGGTAGATCTGCATGTACCTACTTACAACACCACCTATTCCAATGATCACAATTTTTTGCGAAATTCAATTTTGATGAGAGCTGCATCAGCCCGATTCCGTTTGGGGTATGACGTGCCCCAGCTCTCGCCGCATCTTACACACCGGGTACCAGTGCCAACGAATTCAGAACTTCAGCATGTGAATATCATAACTACGACGTTGGCCATCGTTTCACCGCCTCCTGGCAAGCAGTTTCAGAAGCAGATATCGATTGGCGAGAATGACCGCAAGTGGGTGGAGGATCAATTGCCCCCGTCCGGTAGAACTCGAATCGCCCTTTTCTTCGGCTCCGAGCAGCCTGCCGACCTCTGGCCGATGGAACATGCTCTCGATTTCATCCGCGCTGTGAGCGAACGCCTGCCTGAGTTGGAGCTCGTATTGATTGGAAGCAGTTTCGAGCGTGAGCTATCGGAGCAAATTGAACGACTCAGGCCTAATCTGGGTGATGCAGCTCTTCATAACTTCATTGAAAGAGCGACTCTCAGTCAAACCGGCGCACTATTGGAGAGCTGCGACGCCATGGTAGCGACGGACAGTGGACCCATGCACATGGGAGACGCGGTCGGTCTGCCCACCGTCACCCTGTTCAGCAGTAAAAACTATATTGGTATCTGGCAACCAATCAGCCGTCCTACGGAACTCCTGAATCGTCATGTACCTTGTGCGCCTTGTCTGAGCGGGGACTGTGACCGGAACAACGAGTGCATGCGTCTAATTAGCCCCGAGGACGCCTATGGTGCACTGGTGTCTTTGCTCAACAGAATAGAGCGGAAAGTCAGGCCGGAATTCGTCCTAGTCTCGACTGCTGGCAGTTAACTTCCCTACCCGTCAGTATTGATCCGTCAGGTTTTTGATTCCGCTGGCGTCCCACTAAACAGTTTTCATTACACGCGTGTCGGTTCACTGGGTTGGCTGAATAGAGCCTGATCAAACTTGACCTCGCAAAGGTCTCGACGGCCGAAAATCATCACAGTGTCGGAACGATATCGAGGAGACCGCGGCGCAGAGACTCGTTGATCAGCAAGACTGTATCCGCTGAATCGTCCGCAACGCTAAGCAGGTTTATCGCACTCCAAAATGAAAAAAGCGGGAGTGTCCGGGAGAAAAACCGATCTACGAAGGTTCCTACCCTGGCAATGAATGACTGCGGTACGATGACTATATCGCCTCCGCGCAGGTAAATATTCTGGTCAGAGGCTTCGCCAGCCAGATACTGATTTATCCTAAAACTCTGGTAGCGTGGTGCGTCCGATTCCATATCGCGGATGACGACAATGCTGTCCAAGGCGGCGTTTGTCTGGCTTACCTGCGAAAGTGCCAGGGCTTCCACGAGTCGCAGGGAGCCATCAATGGTCAGCAAACCTTGTATATTGACTTCGCCAATCACAGCGACGCGTCGAGGGGTAAGCTGTTCGGCCAGCACTGACACCTCGTAGTCCTGCAGGAAGCGGCGGCCCATGAACGTAGGGATCACGGCCACCTCGGCGTCGCGGATGAATTGATCTATGGACTCAGTCGCTTCATCCGTTACTTCCTGCACAGGCCTATCCGCGGCCTGTATTCGGCCCACGAGCGGAAACGTCACCATACCATCAGGCTCGATGATAGCCTGCTCACTCAGATCAGGATGCTGCCATACCCGCAGAGCTAGAGTATCGCCTCGGCGCAGTGTCTGGGGCGTCACCTCGTCAAAGGGCTGCAGGGCGTCTCGAATCGAATTACGTAGTTCTGCTACAGTAAGCCCGGCGGCTCGGATCTCGCCTATAAGGGGCAAAGTGATTGTTCCGGTAGGCTGGACCTCGGCAGTGTAGTCGAGCTCAGGATAGCCCCAGATTGAAACCCGTATCTGATCACCGATAGCGAACATCAGGGGCAATAGTTCATTCGCTGTCTCTACGTCGAATTCACTCAGGTCTAGGTTTGATTCACGGCTTCGCGTCGCCGTGTCTTCAGCAGCGGACTCCTCGGCAGCAGTTATAGAGGCGGACTGCCCGGCATCGGAGCCTGATCCGCTAGTGATCGAGCCGAGGCCTTGCCGCAACGGGGTTGCACAACCGGTTAGCCAGATGATACCGAGCAGACCGATCAACGTCGCTCGAAAGCGTGACCTTACAACGCTAAATTCAACGCGCACCGGAGGCAATACCGATTCCCGCATGAGTGAGGAGCTCTGCTCCAGATTTAATGTTTTCATGAGCTTTCTGAACGCAAGATATTAGGAGGAATAGCCTGCTTTGTAAATCATTGAGCGGTCGAAGAGCATGGAAAAAGTGATTCAAGGCTTGCAACGGATCGGGCATCTATTCGATCAGGCAAGCTGATCGCCGGACCCGGAACCCAGCTCAACACCGTGACCGAATTCCGGTGCATTGTCATTGGTCGATACAATCTGGAAACTCTCTTTCAATGTCAGATTGCTACCGGCATTTGCCGCCAGGCGAATCCGGCCGGGATTGACAATAACCAGGCCGGGGCCAATCGCTGAGCGGGGGTCAATCGCCACCCCCGTCAGAATAGCGCACATTATGGTCAAAACTCGCGCGGCCAGTGAATACCCACTCTGTTGCAGGGAACTGGCTAGCCGGAACAGGATCACTGCCAGGGCACCCCGATGCTGGTTTTCACCGCCGCGCCTGAAAACCCGTTCCTGCCTGCGCATGCGCTGCAAGCGGCGTGAGTCAGCAACCAGATTTCCAAACAGGCTACGCGGCCTACCTGCATCTTCTAAATCTTTCTCTTTAGGCCAGTAGAAGCGGAGTACGCGAAGAGGCCTGAATAGGCCGAGACTGATCGCCGCGAGTGGCAGCAGCAACAACAATCCCGGCAATATCAGCAGTGACTTCACAAGGAAGCCGGCATTCAGGGTGGCGGCAGCTACGATGATAAGCAATCCCAGGAACAGGCATAGCCTAATACAATCGGCCCACGTCACCAGACAGCCTAACTTCGCCTGCAACGCTCTCAGGCGGACGCCCAGTTGCACCATAGCGGTGATGGCGCGGGCGATGACAGCACCGATCAACCCCATTTCCGGCACGAGCCAGAGCAACAGGCCTGCGTAACAGGTACTGCCCAGCGCCAGGGCCCTGGCGTCCTGAAGCTGCATGTCAGAGGCATGTAACAGACTACTGGAGAGATGATCCATGCCCGCGACCAGGAGCACGATCATGAACAAACGTGTCACATCGACAGGTGCCGGATACTGATTGGGGAAGAGCAGCAGGACATAGTATTCAGCGAACAGGATGCAAATAAGACTGAAAATGGCCAACGCGACGCTGAAACCCTGCAGGATTATCTTCAGGCTTACCCGGTACTGCAGGCTGGCGCCAACGAACTGACGCGCAACCTGCGGGAATATGGCCATAATAAGCCCGGAAAGGATGACGATGCTGATATCGAAAACCCGGTATCCGATCGCGTAATAGCCAATTGCTTCTACAGCCTGTGCAACCGACAGCACGAAGAAATCGAGGCGGCCTGAAAACGCCAAGAGAAGAGTCCCGACAAGAAAAGCGGGCAGAACTCTTAACGTATTGTGCAAAAGTTCAAGGTTTGGCCACTCCCAGCCGCGAAGAATGCCCTGCCTCGACATGGTCATGAGATAGGCAGCCAGCGCCGCCAGCCGGGTGCACAGAAAAACCCACATGAGTTCGGCAAGCCCACCGTCCAGCACAAGCACACCCAGGCTCGCAAGAATCCGAACAAGATTTTCCCCCAAAGCCAGAATGCCAACAATTCGTGCGCGATGAAGGCTCATGAAAATCAATTCGGCAATGAATACGAGAATCCCCGGAATGATCACCAGCGCGAGAATCTGCAAGCCCTCCCGGATGTTTTGTGAATAATCGAGAAACCCCAGGGAGGTATAGAGCAGCAGGTCCACCAGAATGCAGCCAATAACGCTTAGAAATCCGATGCTAGTGAAATACCGCCCTGCTTGTTCAGGTGCACGCGCGACTTCACGCATTACATAGGTAGTCAATCCCAGAAGGGGCAGCATTTGCATGACGAAATAGAAAGCCATCGCCACCGCGTATTCTCCAAGCAGCACGTCGGACTGCTTGGCGATAATCATCAACAGTAGGAAGGATGCAAGAGGGGTCGCTAGTCGATTGATCAGGACATAGCGGGCATGGGCTAGTTTATTGGCAACGATCATTAACTGATATTTCCAGGCTGGCGTGCACAACCAGAATCATTGCTCGGTCGAGCTGCATCTCGGCCGCCGCTGCGGCCGGGACGGCGGATCCCGACTTGATCATACACAAATTGACGACTGTCTGCGCTGGCTCTGACGAACGCTTAGGTGGAAGTCGCGTTTCCCATTGTCAGCCACCCTATTTGTAGGCAAGCTGTTAACAATGGTCGTCCCATCGGCTTTAGGCATCTATGCCCCGGGGTATTGCAAAGAATGGAAAAGGACGAGATCGCTCGATTAAAGCGAATTTCAAACGACCAACTTCCAGTCTATGGTAACAGCGTCTACTCTTTCAGACCTATAACCGCGGAGGATCTGGAACAGCTTTACCAATGGCGGCGACATCCGGTAGTAGCTCGCTTTCTTGAATCTCCGCCCCCGAAGAGCATGGCGGCACAAGTCCGCTGGTTCGAAGCCTATCTTGATGAAAGCTCCAGTATCTATTTCATTGTTTCCAGATCTATCGGCGATCAGGAAAAGCTGGGGTATTGCCAATTGATTCGTATCGATTACGATGCCATGTCTGCCGAATTTGGCATCATAATCGGCAAAGAAAAGCTACTGGGCACCGGCATCGGCTACTCCATCGCCGCAAGTTTTCTGGCGCTGAGTTTCGGACCACTGGCTATTCGAGTGGTATACGGCAGTAACCATCCTGACAACAGCGGTTCCAATCGCTTCCATGCAGAGTTGGTAAAATCACGACTCCTTGATGGCCCCCACCCTCTCAGGAAGAAAAGTCAATTATTGTTTGAACTCACGCACGGCCGATTTCGTGACTTTGAGGCCGAGATGTGTGCCCGTCGGCCGCTTTGGCGCAGGTACTTCGAGATCGAACAGAAAAGCAGTTTTCGGCCTACCGACCCGTAGCCTGGATCAGTCTGACTGCGCGGCCATTAATGATTTGAGCTGCGAGCTAATCTGAACAGCGTATTTCCTCTGGCCGGCGGCGTTTGGGTGACTGTCCCAGGGTAGATTGTTAAAGCGCGGATCCCAGAATTCCAGTGGAGCATTGATCGTCGTAACGCCCTCCTCATCCAGGCGACGTAGCATCGCCTGTGTGTCGCGGTCCGGGCTAAGACCGGCGACTACCAAATCGAAACCCTGCTCATCAGCCAGTTTGTCGAACTCCCGAAACAGAGCCAAAGTCACTTCCCGCTCGCGCAGCAGGATTCTCTCTAGGCGGTTGATCGCATCGTCCAGTAGATTGACGGCAGCAGAATACTGGATGCCGGGGAGCCCAAGATAAGAGACTTCTGCCATACCCGAATTTATCAGCGAGCCCTCAGGCCCGAACTCTACCCGGGGTTGCGACAACGGTCCCAGGTGGTTGATGCCTGAAATAGTTTTCCTACGCTCTCTTGAAAACACATTGCGTTGGTCGTGAAAATACAAGTATGCTAAAACCACTTTGGCAGGTTTGGAGCCAGCACTAATTTCGCGCCGCAACTGCAGCAACGACAGCAAGGTGCCATAACCGCTTACACCGTAATTGACCATGCGGTATTGAGGCAGTGATTCCTGTAACAGCCAGGGGAAGGTCTGATCGTCGTTCACGCCCCAACCGTGGGTGAATGAGCCACCAAATATCCATATTTCCGGACGTTCCCCTGCCATATTTCGCTCACCAGGAGCGGTCAGTCTGCGGCCTTGGGCGTCGTGTGTCATGTTAAACTGAAGTCCGCCAATTGTGACCTCATACTGGCCCGGATGGTGGCGATAGCCGGTTAACGGGTCAGCTAAAAATGCACTGCCGCCAGGAATAATTGATATGGAGGCAGGAGCGGGATTCCAGGCCGCATAACCCAGTAGCCTGAGTAAAACCTCGCACAGGAGAAACACGGCCAGCAGAAGCAAAAAGGCTATGCCAGCCGTGCGAACGCCTACGAGAGATCGAGAGAGGGTGGAGAGTCTGTTGCTCACTGTGCTCGACTTAAGTGCTTAATACATTATTGTTCATCTTAGCGACTGGAATTCCAGATCGCCATTGCTTTCTATTTACCAATGTCGCCCATTCGCTTAACATTATACTTGGAGATACTATCCCGCCGGCGGTCAGATCCTTTGCTGCCAATAACTTCGATTGGCTCCTCGCATCTAATTGCAAGGTGGATTTGATCATACAATGTCTTCAATCACCCCACCTTTGCCGGCTGCAAAAACTGTTCAATTGACCATCTCGCACGGTGAGAACGACTGCCTGATCACTACAGATGGCAATCGCTACATCGATATGGTTTCAGGCTTCGGCTCCGTTTTGCTTGGACATGCCAATAAGCAGATTAATGCTCAGGTCAAGAATCAGCTTGATCTACTAAGTCACTCGGGAAGGCTGCCAACACCGATTCGGCAGCAAGCCTGTGATCTCCTACTAGATTTCCTACCAGATCAATTACAGCAATTGGGTTTATACACGGGGGGGGCAGAAGCCACTGAATTCTCCTTGCGCGTTGCCAGCTGCAGTACTGGCCGCCCGACTTTTATCGGATTCGAGAACAGCATGCACGGCAAGTCCTTTGCAACGGCACAGCTTGGTTGGAGAAACGAGTTGGTCGACTTCACCAATGACTGTCGCATTCCCTTTCTTCCCGAACATTCAGAAGATCAGTCGCTCGCGGCCGTAACCGACCGCCTTCAGCTGGGCGATGTGGCTGCCGTACTTATTGAACCAATGCTTGGCTCCTCCGGTGGCCATAGCGCGTCTCCAGGTTTTTATAAGGAGTTGAGCCGCCAGTGCAAAATCCACGGTAGCTTTCTTATCTTCGATGAGATACTCACTGGTTTTCGGGCCGCCAGCCCGTTTCTCTTTAAGGATTTTGATTTGACCCCAGACATGCTTGTCTTCGGAAAGTCAGTAGGCAATGGATTTCCGGTTTCATGCATAGCATTGAACAATGAAATTAATATCAGTCCCAACATGCTTCCCGGGAGTACATTTTCGGAGAATCCCATTTCGGCAGCAGCCATCGTTGCTACGTTGACTGAGCTCAAGCGCATCGACCTTGCTGCCAGGTTGGCAACCATTGGTACCACTATACAACAAAAATTAAGTGTTCTGGAGCGGTCAGGATTTAGGTCCCGGGGTCGTGGCGCCTTCTGGTGTCTGGAGGTGCCCGCGCACCTATCCGCCGCCAACCTGACTAAGGAACTGCTTGAAAGCGGTGTCATCTTCTCTTCAACAAAACGGCATATACGGCTCTTGCCTGCAATCACAGTAAGTGATTTTAATCTAGCGCGGGCGTGTGATTGTCTGGTCCAGACCTGCGAGCGCGCGAAATGAACGCGCTTTCTGAACCCCGTGAAGTCCTGGAATGTATGAAGCGCGGCGGCTATTACGATACTGTCATGGCTGCCGGTTCTGAACTGGACCGAGTGAAGGCCTATCTGAAAGCCATGGACTCAGGGCTAGACTCCTCGAAAATGGCTGCGCAGCAACTACCTACCTACCCTGCTTTCCCTGGATTGCGGCACCAGGAGTTCCATCCAGCCGAAAATATCGACGCAACACCCCTGCTCGAAAACGCCTGCGAGACAGTGCATTCAGAAGGTGAAGCCCTGCTCAGAGATAAGGAATATCTGGACTACTTTCACCGTGGTAAACAGACTACATCAGCCGACAGTTTTTGGTCTATTGGTCTGCTTTATTACATGGGGGTTGCTCTGGATCGAGACATTCATTGTAAAGAAACTTTGAAGCTCGTGAATGCGTTACCCGGCGTCTGCATTGACTATCCCTGGGGTGATGCGCTGTTTTCCCTACAACGTGGGCATTCCCGGTTGCCAGCTCATTGCAGTGTCGATGCACTACGAGTCAGGTGTCATCTCGGCCTGCAGATTCCTGACGATTGCGGAATCCGTGTCGGCGCCGAATCTCGGCGCTGGCGGAAAGGGAGTGTTTTGTGCTTCGAGGATTCCTATGAGCATGAAGTCTGGAATAATTCTACACAGGACAGACTTGTACTAATCGTTGATTGCTGGCACCCGGATCTGACTATCATTGAGCGAGAGGCGCTTACAGCCGGATTTCGCAAGTCAGAAGTAAGAAATGTTTTTTACGATAAACGGTTAAATAATACGAACGCCGATAATGAACTGAAGGATTTCCTCGATCACAAGATCAAGGAGCAGGACCGGGACCCTCTAATTTCACGCTATTGGCGATGAGCGCCAAAAACTAAGGAATGCTTTGCATTGTTCAGAGCATCCCTAGAATCGGTCAGGACTTCGGGAAAGAATTTTTTCGAGTGCGGATTCAGGAGAGGGTGAAACCGACAAATGGGTCGCTATTGCAGATGCGGAATGCTCGGCCCTCGCAAGCAATTGAATTTGCGTCTCAACGGTAAACTCTCCTCTAAGGTCCAGAGTCGGAGTCTCGGCTCCACCAAAACAGGCTCGGCGGGCGACTTTTTCGCTTCCTTTGAATACGCGCGCCATATGTCCCTTGTCGGCGAACGCCACCGCTTGGCCTTTCATCAATCGATCGAAAGCTGAGTTGGAAAACAAATTCCAGTAGATTGCCAGTTCGGCCGAAAGAAGTGTGCTGTTAAACAACTCAAATGGCGGTTCGCTCAGGTATCTGAATCTATTGCCAATCTTGCCAGCGATGCTCAACTGACGCTTGAGAGAAGGCGGTCCCATGACCACCACATCCCTGCCGCTTGAGCAGAGTTCTTCAATTCTTTCAGACAGTAGGCAGGCGAATATCGTCGCGCCGTGCAACGAACGCTGAATGCCGAGGTCAATCTCCGAGATAACGAAGATCCACGCCCGACCTCGTTCGTGGTCTGATTCACTGACCGTTATTGGTTCACTCAAGGCTGTGTTGTGGAAAAACACCCTAGTGCGGCCGGCAGCCGGCTTCACTGCAGATTCCGGTACAGGGTAGAGATGCACGAAAGGTCGGAGAAGCTCAGACAGGTATTTAAACTCCCTGAACAAAAACCATTGCCTGGGTAGTAAGCAAAGCTTGCGCAGCAGTGACTGAGATCGACTGGACAATGCCAAGGGGTTTACCTGCCAGACTTTCATGGTTTCTATGAAGCCCAACAAAGGATCGGTTGTTACCAACACACTCTCCCGTTGTTGCAGTTCCCTGACTAATGTTTCGACTTCAGTGAGATCGAGTATGGCATTTCGATTGAGCAGGTAAGCGGAGCAGAAAAAGATCGCGTGCGGGCGGAGTTCATCGACAGCACTCAGGATTGAGTCGACATCTCGATAGGTTCGGACCTGTTGATGGTTTGCCGCCTTCACGGCGTCCAACCTCTTCTCGCTGCACAGTATGACTACCTGCTTCTCGAAGACCTGGGAAGTGGTGAAATATTTCATGGTGCCCTGCTCACCAAAGTCGTCGGTTAGTATGAAAAGCAGGCGGCTCTGACGAGTAATTTTCTCAACCATAGGAATCAAGACCGGTAGTTGGTCCCGAGCCACCTTGACGATTGCTTTGCCCTGTCCAATCCTGGTTCCATGCTGGCGCGGGCGGCAAAAAGTGATTGCAGACCTGCCAGGACGCCCGGCATCAGAAGGCAGGCTCCGACCGCGACCATTGCCAGAAGTGAAGTCAATGCCAGCCTGAATATGTCGTTTCTCGGATCGAACAGGGTGATGATGGCGAGGAGCCCGACTGCTGGCAAACAGGAGAGCAAGCACCTGCCGAGAAGGGCCGGCGCTGATTGCCCGGTAGAGCAAAGGAGCAATGTCGACAGCAGCACAACGGCCTCGCCGCTCAAGGTGGCGAGAGCGGCTCCAGTGCCCCCATAAGCAGGAACCAGAAAATAGCTAAACAAACAGGTAACCACTAAACCAGACGCGCTGATCGGCAGCAAAAGCTTCTCACGCCGCTCGGCAATCAGCACGGCCACTAGGACCGGAATAACCAACGTAAAAGCGAACGCAATGCCAAGCCAGCGCAGCGAGGCTGTGGCATTCAGAGTCTGGGAGCTGTAGATACCCCCATACAATAGCAACAGGATGTCGCTCGCCATAATAAAGATAGCCGTCGCAACGACAGCGGCTATTCCGCAAACTGCAGGCAGTGCTGCGCGCAACTGAAAAAACAGCTCTTGCTGCCGCTCCCTTGCCAGTCTGGACCAGATTGGAAGCAGGGGCGTCACCAGGAGTGCCGGCAATGACAGGAACGGCAGAAACAGCCGAAGAGCGGCAACGTAAGCACCCAATTCAGTCTCATCATGCTGCCACCAGACGAAAAAGCTGCCCAGATGGAAAAGAAGGGCATAACAAACGGTCGCGGCCCCCAGCAGGAGGGTAGAGGGAAGCATGGCTCTCATGTATTCCCAGTGCAGACGGGGCAAGGCAATATAGCCCAGTGTGCGTTGGGCAAAAAAGCCGAGTCCGATCAGAATTGCTGCTTCTCTGAGAAGGAGCAACAGAACAATAACAATAACTGCTGCTTCCATGGCAATTGCAGCCAGTGACAAAGCCAGGTACCCGCTCAATGCCGTGAGTCCGAGTAGTGCGGGAATACCCTGTGCCTGACGCACGATGAAAACCGGGTTAAGTGCATTGATCGGTAGGAACAAAATTATGCAGGCAGCAACTATTAGTGCGGACCGATTCATTCCCGGCGGGTACTGAAACGCCACTATCAGGCAGGCAAGAGCCAGAGGCAGACTGATAAAACAGCGCAGGGCCATGGTCGCTTCAAGTACCTTTCGCTCCTGACTCACATCAAGTGAGATGTTTCGGACTGCGATATCGGATGTTCCGAGGTCGCAGAAAGTCCCAGCTACTACGAAAAGGACAGCCAACATAGACAGAAACCCGAATGCAGCAGCATTCAAATAGCGGCCAAGGAGCGCGGTGAGGAGCAGCGCCAAAACTAGCCGGACGGCATAGGAACTAATAATTACTAGTTGGCTGCGGGAGGCACTGGCCCGGGCTGGGAGCACAAATCTAAACCTTGACCGGTGACCTGTAAGGATATTCGCTTACCCCAGGATTACTAGGGAATTTCGCGGAAAGCAATTCGCCCGGCAATATTGCTTCCGCAATCCGGTTCATGCCCGGCGTATAGACAGGCTGGCTGTATCGGACAACCCTACTCCAATCGCACCATTTTCGCGACCGAAGGCACACGTTCCGAGTCAATTGCGAAAAGCATATAATCCCCAGCAGGCGCTGTTGCCGATTCGAGCGGGGCCCTGAATAGGCTTGCACCCAGGCCCGAGTTCTCAAGAATAGTGCTTTGCTGAATCTCCAGTTGGACGTAACGCTGGTTTTGGTCGAAGGAATGGGTCATGGAGCCGAGCGACATCAAAACCAATTCCTCTACTGGATACTCGGGATCCCAGGTGACGTAGTAGTACTGAGCAAAATTTAAGTTCGTATCGGAGAGGTAATAGAGCTCGGGCCTTGCTGCGGACATGTAGTCTGGAGAGTACAGGCGTAAATTTGGTTTTTCTGCCAGCGCATTCTTGTCGTCCGTGCCGCCTCCAAGTAAGACGCGGCCGTCGGGTAGCAGCAAGGCCACAGAGTGGTAACCACGCACCTCAGGATATTCAGCTGTACCGCCGCTGATCAAAAACTGGTTTGCAGGATCTATGTATTGCACTTTATTCAGGTTGGCCGAGGATCCATTAGTATGTCCTGCGAACAGTAAAACACGACCATCCGGCAGCAATACGGTGGAGGGGTGATGACGCCCCACACCCAGCTCCAGTTGCTCTGTCCACTGGTTGACGTAGGGGTCGTAGACGTGGGCTGTCGAATGCGCGGTGGTGTTGATCTGCCCCCCCGCTGTTAGCACAGAGCCATTGTTGTAGCCCCATTCGCCATTATTTATACGAAGTGGAAGCATGGTACTTGACGCGCCGTAATTGGGTTCCAAAAATTGTGCGTCTTCCGTAGTGCTTGCCGCGCCAGCCACGTCCACCGCAAACGAATCTGGCGTGAGATCAAGCCGCTGCACCGGCCGGGTCGGGCGCGAGCCGATTCCTTCTAATAGCAGTTGGGCGTCGGGAGAAAACATGACCGGAATACCAAACTGACCCAGCATAAGCACATCCCTGCCCGCGATGGGCTGCGGTAGCTGAAACACATGTGTGTAATCGACGTTATATATCGCGAGGGCAGCGTAGTCGCTTTCCAGCAGCAGGTCATAGCTGTTTCTGACCGGGTCATAAATCTCAACACTGAGATTTGCTATGCCGCCACCATTGGCATACTGAGAGTAGGCGCCAATCACATAGTCCTGGCCGGCCGTGATAAGTATGCGGTTGTCTTTTAGCCGGGTTGCAGTTGAATACCAGCGCCAGGTCACATCTTCGGTTTCCCCTGTTTCAGCCGTCAAAAACTGCCCTAAGAAGCCCTTGCCCAGGAAATCCGGCGTCTTTGCCCATCCTGAGCTGCCATCGTATATCATAGAAAAAGGCAGACCGAATACATGATAGTTGGTCCAGGTATCACGATCTTCCAGCACCGGCAGTGGCGTGTTCTGTTTGAGTACTTTGCGAGTGCCACCTGCTATGAATAATCTCCCATCCGCGAGGAAAGTATGACCGGCGCAAACAAATTGGTCCCGATAGGTCCAGACTGCGGTAGAGTCAGCGTCAAGAAAATCAATAGCCGGATTGTCAGCAACCTCCTGAAAATCAAGCCCAGATTGCGTGTGTAGATTGTCGATCCAGATAGTGTCAGGAAACACCAGCTGGTCGACATCTGGACTATTCAACTTGAACGTTACCTCGGCTCGGTCAGCCAGCGGCGACTCGTATGGATCCTCAGTAAGGCGTGACTCACCAAAGAACAGCAGCTCACCGCTGGGCATTAGTGTCGCGTGAATGGGTGAGACCCAGCCCCCATCGCCGTTATCTCGCAACGTAATGAGTGTGCTCCACTGATCAGAAGAGAAAACAGGGAACGAAAGTAACAGGCCAACGAGCATTATGCTGACGCGGGACAGAAATAGCTGAAATAGAGCAAAATCCATTTTCATGTGTTGAGACTCGCGATCGATGATGTCTAAGCTCGCTCCGCTAACAAGAAATTTGTGCTAATGACTGCTGAAGCCATACCCTGCAGTTTATCGAAACTCCTTCTCATCCGGCTGCCCTGTGGAGCGCGCAATAGGGCCTCAGCCTTCAGACGAACTCCTTGGCAATTCTTCAATCTCGGCGTGAGTCGTGCCGGGCCGACTCAGATTAAGCATGAACTCTTGAACGTTGTCATAACTCATGGGTGCCTTCAGATGCAGTGAGGTCAGAACTGTGTAGAGCAGGATCATGAAGTCGAGCCTCCAGACAAGGTCCTGACTGGCCACCGTGCAGTAGATCGCTTCCAGGCGCAGGCGCTGTCTATCAGTCAGAGAATCACGGCCCGCCAGTTGCGCCGGTCCTGTAAGCCCCGCCGGGGTCAAAAACCGGGCTTCAACATTGGAGTAAGCCTTCGATAGGGCCGCTACCACATCCTCGGGCAGGGGCCTGTTACCGACCAAAGTCATTTTCCCGGTAAGGACATGAAAAAGCTGGGGGATTTCTGTCAGAGTCGCCCTCTCGATCAGGCGACCGACGCCTGTGTACAGGGGAGAACTGGAATCGATATTAAGAAAACGCACTTCCCGTTCAATACGCGTGTTGCCTCGATTACAGAGGTCTGCTGCATTCTTGACCATAGTGCGGAACTTCCACACCGTATTGGTGCCGGCACCGGTGCGGCGTTGCGACTTGTAGAAGACCGGGGCGCCATCAAAGAACAGAATCAGGGCGCCGCACAGGCAAAGAACTGGTAGCCAGCACACAGCAGCCAGGGACACAACGATCAAATCGAAAAGCCGCTTAGCGCCCAGTTCTCGCATTGACAAGTATCTATGGGAAGGCATGGTTTATTCTTCTTTTTCCCTACTTGCTGCGCAGATTGAGAACTAGTCTTATGTAGGAAAACTCTTCCTTTTGATAATACTATAGAAGCATTCGGCCCATGTAAATCAAATGAGCAACTGTTTTGACCCATTCCATAACTATTATTGTCAGGCAAGAACCAAGCCATTCTCGACGCAGTCAACTTGGCCAATCCTGTGTCCATCCGCGGAATTAGACTAAATCTTCGAGCGATCCGCCGCAAGATCGGAGAACACCCAGCTTCAACTCTACTCTACCGATGCATCATCTACTCATCCTGATAGATCAATCTACGTACTGTTCATTCCTTCTTTGATTCAACCAGTTAGTGAACAGGCCTTAAAGCTGATGGGTAAACAGGCCACCAGCGAGCCAAGCGGGGAAGATTACGGAAGTTTTATTGACCTGATAGTGAACAGTCGTGGTGTTGAGTTCAGTGTTCGCGATTTATGCCGTCAGGACACGCAGTGAGGGATTCGACTTTCGTGAAAAGCAAGACAATCTTGTTAATGCAGCGACTTTTCACACCCACCGATAGCCTGTGGCGCAAAGTTCAGGCTTTGTTATGAGTTATCTCCTCAAACGCAGCAAGATGCAGTCTTGCTACATTTTCCCAAGTATAAACATTCTCGATTTTTTCCAAATTGGCGCTAACTCTATCCTCACGACCCTTGGCCAAATCACTGTTTATTATTTGCGCGACGTCTTTTGCGGAAGCGAACCGGTAGGCATCCCCACCGACTACTGCCCTGTTGAAAGGATTGTCATGAATGGCGATCAGGGCTCTGGACGCCATGGCTTCCAGTAAAGACGGATTGGTACCTCCAACAGAATGGCCGTGAAAATAGCACCGGCTCTGCCAACGCAGGCTGCTTAGCACTTCGTAATCGAATATTCCGCCCAGAAATCGAACTCCCTCTAGCTCGCCATAGCGGCTTAATAGCACCTTCGCAAATGGCGTGCTGGTGCCGCCGACAACAAGGAAAGGAACTGATGCGCCGGACTCCAGGTAGCCTTCCAAAATCATCTCGATGTTGTTCTCGGGCTCCAGGCGGGCAAGCAGCATATAGTATCCATCGGGACTGAGATCGTAAGCGTCAAGATGGGATTGCTTTGGGGAGGCAACGATTTCAGCGCCATAGGGAATGAAGTAGCTGTGTTTTCCGTAGGCAGCCTCGACATGATCCTTGATTGCTTCGTTGTCAGAGATGAGGGCATCACTGAATTTTGCACCCACATATTCTGTGACACGCGTAAACAACCTGAGAAAAGCGTTCCATTTACTCCGCTTCCACTCCAGGCCATCCATGTTCGTAACCAGCATTGAGCCCCTTCGTCGCACAAGGGGATAAAAGACTGCGACCGGTACATATCCAAGTTCGAGGACCACGTCAAAACCGGATTTGAAGGCATGGCGGAGACAGAGAAAATCGTATAACAGAGTACCCCAGATGCCCGCTCTACTCTCGGGGCAATAGACATGCTCTAGAGTCACGCCATTCCATTCCGACTGTTTATAGGGGTGCTCGTGGGGACAGTAGACCGTGACTTCATGTCCCTCCTCAAGAAACCGTGGAGCAAGTTTCTCAGCGTTTGCTTCGCATCCGCCATAGTTATTCGGAATTCCCCGGGTACCTAGAATCGCGATTTTCATAAGTTGTTACGTTTGATGGGCGAGGAGCAGCTAGAAACTAGCCTTTGTCCTGAAGAACAGAATTACCCTGTAATTCAGCCTGAACTAGAGCGAGGTCTGGGGGTCTTGTCACATTGATATAGATTCCGTCCATCATCGCCGCGCGCAGTTTTACGCCTTTATTCAGCATGTTCTGCAGCACATCAGTAATCTCCAGCTCACCAGAACGCTGCGAAGGTCTGGTGTCCCTAATGTGATCGAATATTTCAGGCTGGAAAAAATAAAACCCGGTGCCACACAAGTCAGTATCCACAACTTGGGGCTTCTCTATTACACGGGTGATCCAGCGATCCTCAGTGCAATAGACGCTATAGTTTTGCCTTATTCGGTCCGGATCAGATTTGATTACGCCAATGCCGTTGTCAAACGGCTGTCCGAAATCGAACACGCCACTACAAAAGCAGTCTCCCAGCACGACAATGAAGGGGCCGTCAATGGCCGGCTCCGTGAAGGACAAACCGTGCGCAATACCACCCAGGCGGTCAGGCTCAATGAATCGGGATTGAATTGGCAGGGTTGTAATGAACTCGACAAGCTCATCCTTGCCGTGCTTGACGACGAAGATGAAATTGTCTGTAAATGTTCTCCAGTACTCAATCACGTGGTAGATCAATGGATAATGCAGAACTTCAGTCGAGCTCTTATGGCCTGTAGAGCCGAAACGTGTGCTCTTGCCACCACACATCACAACGCAGGTTGGTCGCTCTCCCAACCAGTTAATTTCCTTTTCGCTCAATTAATTCTGCCTCTCTGTGTCACTCTGTCCGCATCGAATGGTACATGGACGACAGTGCCTGATTGATGCTTTCAGGATCGAAGACACCTCTGGCTCGTTTTTGCGCGGCGATTGCCATGGCGGCCACCTGCTCAGGGTTGTTCATTGCGAACCGAATTAGTTCAGCCCAGCCAGCTCCATCATCTCTGTCGGCGAGGAGACCACTAACGCGATCTTCCACGAAATGCTTGATGCCGCCGACGCGCGAGGCGATGGTGCAAGCGCCCGCTGCCATGGCTTCCGTGAGAATCACAGGCGACATGTTCTCCCACTGCTCCGGGACCATAACCAGATAAGCCTTTTTCAATTCTCCAAGCAGTTCGTCACGGCTAATTCTACCTCGGAAGTGCACGCGTGATTCTAGACCCGATTCGCTTATTCGTTTGTGAACAGATTCCAAATAGGAAGTCTGGTTCGAGGGCAGGCCGAGAACCTCAATATGGAGCTCTGGAAAATCATCTGCAAGCCGCTGAAAGGCGTCCACAAGTACAAGTAAGCCCTTTCGATCCTCGATCCAGCCAACATAGAGCAACCGACCTGGAATTGGCGTTCGCAGGGCGGTCGATTCGGCGGCTTCTGTCCAAATGTACTGCGGAATGACATGGATGCACCTGGCGCTGATCCCATGATGGATGAGCATGTCACGGGAAGCATTTGACAGGACGACAAAGCGGTCAACCGTCGCAGTCAGGGAAGAAAAAATCTTCGGACGCTGGGCGAATCCCATTGACTTAAGAGGTTTAAGTAAGCGCAGCCGCTTACTGCCGACGCAATCAACACAGTGCTTTCCATGGCCGCGCTGGCAAAGTTCACCATCTGATGTGCGAAGCATATTGGATGGACAGAACAGCCAATAATCGTAAATCGATTTGACTGACGGTATTGAGGCGTCACGAGCCACCCGCAAAACTGATAGTCCAGAAAAGTGCAGATTGTGATAATGAATGATGTCTGGATTGCTTTGCTCGATGATCCTGCGCAGGCCTCTGGCAGCGACGGGGTCCCAGGGAAGGTACATCTGCTTGACCGCGTAAGCCAGGCGATGGGCGTAACGATCGAGATTCCCGAATTCGAAATGTCTTTGCCACGGGGCATCGCTTATGTGATTTTGTGCAGGCAGCGTCGCCAGATGAATTTCGACCCCGGCCTGCGCTTGTTCGGAGATCATCCTTTGCGCAACGAACTCGGCCCCACCAACTCTTTCGTGCAGCCCCGGCATCAGGTCCGCGACGTGAAGTATTCTCATTTATACTACTTAGTTCCCGCAAAATTCCCCGAGCAATGGCCGGGTGCAGCGCACTCAACTTTGTTCAGTGTCAACTTACTATACACTACCTTGAACGACTGTTTAGACGTTTACTCTGTAAAACTCGTCTGGTTGATTTTAATAGCTTGCTACCCGACTGTCATGAATTCTTCTTCTGATAAATGTGATCACCTAGGGAATCTCTGATCAATTACAGCAAGCACAATTGACTCGCCAAGACCGATTGCCGCAATGTTCATGGCTTTGTTGTCTTCAACATATTCTGACTGGCACACATAATAGCCCGCATCAGTGGCGGGGTTCCCGTGATTATACTTCCAGACCCACTTTCCTATGTAGCCTAAGATATTGAATCTCGGCTATTCTTGTGAGCCAGTGACAGACCGCCTGGGGGTATATTCCTGGAGCCTCAATGCCTGGCAGTCGCCTTTCGAGGATCTGTTGCCTGTGTCCTGCGCAATGTCCATAGCAATAAGTGATAAAGTCTGCGCGAAAGTTTTCAGTCACGCCAACATGTACTAAATCCAATAATAGCGCCACGGGATGAAGACGGCTTTCACCAGCGAAATTGTCAAGATGAAGTTGACGGCGCACGCTGCTCCGAAAAACCTGCAGCGATTCACTTGGAAAGAGTAAGAATCATCTGGGGGATCGACGAAGGCTCCTCGAAGTCACCGAGACCCCTAATTCCCGTGGCTCCCGCATACACAAATGTGCTTGGCATCGCTTATACTTAGTCCACTACATGGTTTCCAAAGAAACCATATCGAGCCCTGACCACGGAGTGGTTTGTGGTTCAGAACCTGCTAACGACGGTAAGAGAATGCTTAACAGATACATAATAGTTGATGATTTTTACAACGAACCAGAAAAACTGGTTCAAGTGGCTCTGGATTCTGTTCGAGAAGAACAGCTTCCGAGAGGAAATTACGCAGGTATAATGACTACAAAATCCTACCTGGGAGAACAGCATAGAGAGATTTTTAAAAAGCTGACAATGGAACCGTCTATCGACTCTTCAACAAATGCGAACGGGAAAATTCGATTTACCAAGCCGGATGATCCATTCAAATTTCATATTCACTACGATGTGGATATGGAAACTAAATGGGCGGGAGTAATCTATCTGTCGAAAAACCACCCAGAGACTGACGGAACCAGTTTCTGGAGGCACAAGAGAACCGGCCTTGAAATAGCGCCCAACACCGTCGAAGGTTTCAATAAATATGGGTGGAAGTCTTTTGAAGACCTGAGATCTTTCCTGGAAACAGAAGGGATTGATGAATCGCTCTGGGAAAAGACACTGACTGTCCCTTACAAATACAACCGACTGGTTTTATTCAGGCCATGGATGCTTCATTCCCCCGGACCCGCATTCGGCGATACATTGGAAAATTGCAGAGTAATTCAGACGCTATTCTTAGGTAACTAGGGATGGGCTAAAGATCGAGCCATGGTATGAACTCCGCGAGCCGGTTTCACGCCATTCGAAAAAGACACAATGCCGGATTAGACCGGCCCATCTGTCCTGATAATCAACTTCTCCCTCCGGGGGTCGTCAAGGGGACTGATCAGCGCCTGTTTTCAGATAGACCAAGTGCTTAGAGACTCCCTTACGATCAATCGAAAACCTCCGAACCATCGGGTTCCATCGGTGTGGTGGAGTTCATTTCCATGCGAAGTTTTGACAGTTCATAGTACATCCGTTGCCGAGCCCGATTCTGGTTTCCCAGCGGTCGGTGCGCCTTCAGCCCCTGCCAGGGATTGATACGCAGGCGCCTGGCAAATTCAAATTGGGCAGGTGAATCGAATCTCTGTTTCGGGATGTGGATCCTGGCCAGGGGAATGAATGGTGACAATTTTTCGGGCCAGCGCACGGCGGCATTTTCGATCGGCATTCGGTGTGGATCAGTCTGAAGTTGCACCTGAAAGTCAAATTCGACGTCTTTTTCGGAAAGTGTCTTCACCATGTTATCGCGGAGATAGTTGAACGGAACCTTTCCGAATGGTACTCCGGGGATTTTCCTGTGAACATCAGTCTTGGGCAGGTAGGAATACATCATCGCCTGCCCCTCCCCCAGCAAATAAGGTGTATTGCTGTAGTGGCGCTGACCTAGTGGATTATACTGGGTCTCGTTCCACAGTCCCTGCATCAGGAAATCCAGGATGTGGGGCTCACGGAAATTGATGAAGTAATAGATCGGCATGTCGATCAGACTCCAATGCTGCAGGCGCGCGTTAGCTTTGGTATTGGGAGTCACAAAGGTGGGTGTACAGACTGCGGGAAAATCCTGAGTGTGGTGCTCGGTGTCCCATAATTTTTCTCCGGGCACGTCCATGATCTTCAGCGACATGCTGGAGAATCCGACGTCACGGATATCCGATGGCACGTCCGGTCCCGGTCCGGCATAACGGATGTAGGCGGGATAACTTCGCTGATCGGCGAAAATGCCCTGCCGCATGTGATAAGGCACGTCATCACGAACGGTGACGGTGGCGCGAACTATTCCATGGGTCTTGGTATTGCCTCCGCGCTCGAACTGGCCCGGTTTGAAATGGCCGCGCATTTGATCGGCCATCAGATTGATGATGTCGTTCAGGCTCTGCTCTTCCCAGTCGTAATGTTTCTCTTCCGCCAGACTCAGGCCTTCGTCTTCCCGGCGCCAGTTGATCAATGCCTGCAACAGTTTCGCCGTGGGTTCGCGGGTCAGCCGATTCAGGGTTGGCCGGAAGAACGGCTCCAACCTGCGCTCAATTTGCAGTAGACCCTCCATAGCTCGATGTAGAGTTCGTAATAGCATTTAGTCCTCTCCCTCCTGGGCAGAACTACTGCAAATGAATCTCAGTGCCCTGATCCCGGGTAGGAAAAAATAAGCGCCACCACGCACCCGAATAAAAGCCTTCAAATCAGTGAGACAGCGTCGCGGGCCAGCGCTGGCAGGTTCGCTGAAGTTGCCGGTCGATGTGCCATACCTGAGGGGCGCTCGAGACCCCAGAAGCGGGTCCTCTTCATCCTGCAGACCCGCGAATTTTGGATTCACTACCCAGGCATTCTGAACAAACTCGAATTGCCTGGCGAGATTGGCGCACAGGCAGGCAAAGTTAAGCCCCATTGGGTCGCTCGCCGCTGCATTAGCCAACGCCTGTTCAGTGCTGAGAGTCGGGCCATAGGGACGACCGCGTCTGAGAATGCGGTGAAATCTGGTCGAGGCAATCAGATCCTGGGTCCGGTGTTTGCGATCGAAACCCAGAATTCTTAGCAGGCGGGTTAAGAGCCACATTCTGCCGGGAGGAAAATCTCCGGTTCGCGGATTCGATCGACGTACATGAGACGCCAGCGGGCACTGCACGCCTCTGGGGTCGTCGTCGAAATCGAAATTGTTTTTGGCCCGGTGCTTCTCGTCAATGCCCTCCAGGTCTTCTTCATTGATTGCGACCAGGGGATCGCCGTTACGCTGCCGCCCGACCATTGCTTCAGCGAGGTGCTCGCGTCGATCTTTATCTCCGTTAGCGGCTGCATCGAGCGATTGCCAGAATGACTGTACGTCCTGCTCCAACTGGCGCAGGACGAGGTAGCTGCCATTGCGCCCCAGATCGAACCGCTGCGGATCGTCCTCCGCCACCGGCAAATCCGGCGCCTTCTGCACTTGCTCTCTGCTGAGAAGTGGCCGTTGCGTGTACTCCCCATACTCATTCAGATAACCCAGCAACACCTCACCGAGGGAGAGGAGATTAGAGTATCGGTCGCGGCGATGAATGTCCGCGGTCTGCTGCCGGTCCCAGTCAATGTGGGGCTGACTGACGCCATCTGCGAAACCAAACGGTTCCCGACTGACCTCCTCGCTGCAGGGTAACTCCGCCAGCACGGCGAAAGCCCGATTGAATACGTCGTCCTGCAACTCGGCCAGCCAGTCTTCCAGACCGTTCGGCCGGGCATAGCAGAGCAGCAACACATGCGGACAATTCTCTTCATTGCCACCCCAATGCCAATTATCTGGACTACTGTGATCGACATCGCCCAGCCGACGCGAACGGCTTGGTTCGGACATACCGCCGACAAACTCATCGGAGAATTCTGCAAGCGTGTCTTCGGCCAGCCCCAGCGCTAGCAGCCCGGAAGCGCTCATGGCGACCTGCACAGCCCGTTCTGGAGGAGGCGAAAGGGTCTCGGCGCTCGTGATCGGCAGGTTCCCCAGATACGCCCGCGCAGCCTCCTTACCCTTGACTCGGAGCAGCAAAAAACGGGCTGCCTGCAGCCCACCATGTCCAAAGCGAACGATGCCCTGGACATCGCTGAAATCAATTTTCTGTTCAATGGCCATGGGAATCTCTCATCGTGATGAGCCGTCAGATCAGCGCCAGCCAGGCACGAATAGCCTGGCTGTTCCGGAATCCACCTGATTCAAGTCCTTTGCGAATACGCGTATTTCGCTTCAACTCAAAGGCTGTGGCATCGGGGTAAGCCTTGTACCAAACATCGGTGTAGACCTGATGGCGACGCAGGTAGTTCTTAAATTTCTGCTCCTGCTCGGCACCGTCCTTGATCAGCCATCGCGTCCGCGGGTACCCGATACCGTTGCTGAACACCAGATTCAGGCCCCAGGCGACCTTATTGATGAAATCGTCCATGTAGCTCTCAAGGCTGCCGTCATAGTTGCTGGCGAACAACAACCTGCGCTTGTCATCCAGGAGGACCCAGCGTGCGAAGTGGATGCTCTGCACCCGCGTCAGGTAGCCGCGTCGATAAATATGTCTGGCGGCGTAATCTAGAGCGAACAACAAGACTATCAGTGTATAGCGTCGAAACAGTCCCGGTTTGACATCCCCGAAAGCGCTAAACTGATTGCTGACAATCTGATCCTCCAGCCCTGCCAGGCTATTGACCTTGTCTGGGTCCGGCCGGGGTACAATTTCGGGATCACGGCGCTCATGAATACGCAGCGCGATGAAAAAGAAAGGAAGCAGAAGTATTAATACTGGCGCCAACAGAATCAATACTAGTGGCGGCAACAAAAGGTGGCAGAGATTGGCAAGGCGCCACCTTAAGGGTGTCTTCGGGGCCGGACTCAGCTCCAAGCTGCCGGCGGCGAGTTGCGAGTCGGTGTGCGCGCGCAGACTCTCGAGCAGGGATTCCGGCTTGGAAAACGATTCTGATGCGGTCAGTTCACTGAGCCTTTGGCGAAGGCTTGCATGCAAAGCCTTCTCCTGGCGTACCTGTCGTACCGTTCGCCCGAGGTAATTGATGTAATTGGCGGCCGGACGGATGTTCCTGGGCAGCATCCAGCTCAATAGCGACTTTTCACTTTCTTCGAAGCCCTCACAGTGAGCGAAAATTTTAGCCAATCCAGGTCCTGCTCGAACGGCCAGCTCGGCCAGAAAAGTTTCCCGGCTGCCGTCAAAATCCGCCAGCAAAGCCAGCGTCGGCGGCCAGGGTCGAGGCTCCAAAGAATAGGCCTGCAAATCTTCACTCACGTCCGATTCGACAACAACGAAACGGGCAAAGTGCAGCTGCTCGAACTGATAGAAAGGAATCAACTCGTTGTGCGGATCTGCCAGGCCTGGTGCCTCGTTCATGCTGGCCAGCAGTTGCCGCAAGCTCTGCAGGCGTTCGGGAACGACCTCGGCAGTGATCATTACGTTGGATTGGGGCAGCATAAACCGTTCCCTTTTGATCCCCCGGGGTATCGTGATTCAGTGCGGTCAGGCCGATGCCTGGGGCGCGATCCTGTCCGGGTCTTTGTAGGTCAAGGCGAAATCGAGTATTCGTATCTTGCCAAACCAGACCTTGCCTAGATAGATGCCGGGAACCACCTCGCGGATTTCATCGCGAAGTTTGCCGGCAACAAAGGAGGTCTTTGAGTAATCGATCACGATGGTTTCCCGCCCGTCCATCCAGCTGGTATCCCGATACACCTTCGCGACCACAAAGGTCAGACTGAAGGGAGTTATCTTGTTGAGGAGAATGCCTTCCTCATAATCCGGGGGAAAGAGGTCGAAGACCTTGCCCTGCCAGGCAAAGAGTCGTGCGAAGCTCGCATAGCAGCGCGCCAGGAGTGAGCCCGTCACGATGGCCGTGCCGAGGGTGTCTCCCCTAGGAACCTTACCTGCGTCCGCCTTTTTGTAGATTTCGTCCAGCTCCGCGCGGGACAGTTTCAACCAGCCTTTCACCGTTTCATTCCTGATCACTGCGGTTTCTCCTCTGGGCTCATTCGTAGATGCTCTCACCCAGCCTGAACCGAGACGTTTCCGAATACACGGCCCTGCGCACCCGATTGATGCCGCCCAGGGGACGGTGTTGGACAAGGCTTTGCCAGGGATTGAAAGTCTGTTGTTCGCAGTTGAGCAGAGCGGGGCGGGATTGAAAATCCTGGTCCTCAAACCTGAGTGTAGCCACCGAAATAAAGGGCGAATCCTCTTCATCCCAGACGACCGAGGCATCCTCTATCGGCATCGCGTCGGCATCGGTCTGGCGCTGAACCATAAACTCGAAGCAGACTGGACCCGCGACCAGGGATTCTGCCATGGCGTCGCGAAGAAAATCGCCGTGACTCGGCTCCGGTTCGGCCAGAGTTCCAGTGGAACAGGACTGCACGGAATATTTAACGGCGACCTGTGGATCCATGCCGTGGCGGAACGGCACGGTAGACCAGTAGCGAATAGCAAACGGATTCCTGATCTCTTCGCGGCCGCGAATTATTGTGGCGAGTGCATCCCAGTGACCCGGGTTGATAAAAAACTTCCACAGTGCAGCGTCTGCAGTTGCCTCGATAAAAGCGAGGAACTCGGCTGGGTCCTCGGCGAAAAGCGCCGGATAGCTGTTGAGCAGAAAATGCTGTTCCTGCTCATCACCCCACAGGGTATCCCCTGAGGCTCCAAAAAGTTTGATCGACAGGCCGCGAAAATCCGCCTCCCGGTCATCCGTCGTGCTGGCGTTGGCGAAGCGTGCAAGCGCCTGGTACCGACGGCCAGGTTCAAACACGCCCTGGGCCAGATCAGCGGGCAGATCCTCTTTGACCTGAAATGAACCCGTAAAGCAGCCAAGACTCTTGGCCTGGTTCAGGCGCGGCACGATACCCTCATTAGTTCGCGACCTGGTAATGTCCTGGATCGCGGCGATCATCTCTTCCGTGATTTCGGCTTCGTCACTACTGCTGTCTTCCTGCCCCAGGGTCGGTGTTTCCGAGGAGCACGCAGCAAGGCCCGCCAGCAACATGCTGAGAAGCAGTTTTTCAGCCACCGAATTTCGGATCATGGACGCTGTGCTCTTCATCAGTTGAAAGCCGGGTCAGTCTCTGCGCCTGGGCGTGGGGTCCACTCCAGGGAGTAATATTCGCCGCGGTCTCTGGCCCAGGGGTCAAAGACGTTTACCACGTTCATCAATTCCTCTCGCAGTTCCGGTACATTGCGCATCAATACACGTTTCATCGGCGATACCGCTACCTCATGACCATTGGCCGGTTCCGGTTCCATGCAATGCAGAGTGTCGTCGCGCCGCTCTACTGGCTCGTAGGGGCAGTCTTCCATGGGGCCGTTATCGAGGACCCAGTCGTAGCCAAGATGTGAATAGAACTCCGGGCGGAAACTGGAGGTAAAAAAGCGGTCGCTAAACAGGCGGCGGGACGCATTGATGATAAAAACATGAAACTGGGTTTCCGAGATGGCGAAACCATGGGGCCGGGTGTACTCGGCCAACCAGCCAACAAGCAGGTCAACATCCTCTATATTGTCAATACGCGAGCCGTCGGCATGACCAAGACAATCGGTCCATAACTGGCCGTTATCGTCACGCTGGGCAGCGGTGATGATCTTGCTGTCGTCACAGACATGGGTTCCGTAAATATTACGAATCTTCGCCACAACCTCTTCCTGCTCAAGGCGCGCTGGCGATCCTTCGGGAAGCCGCTGGTCAACAAAGTCGTCAAAACTGGTCAGCGCTTTCAGGCCAATCTGGCGCCGAAACTCATTGAATCTGGGTACCCCCCGTTCACGATCACGAATAATATCCAGCGCCAGCACATCAATCTGGCCGGTCGGTGTATCCAGATGCGGCATCTCCAGGTTTTGCAGGAATAACGGGTGATTCTGCAGGTGCAGAACGCCAAGTCTCTGGCGGCCCATGCTGAGTGCCCAGTTGGCGAGTCCACGCTCCTGCATCTCCTGCGAAGCTTCCCCGCGCACGGTTCTGACCACCGGAATCTTGAGCGCGATGTCGTTGGGCTGCTGCCACTGTCGATACTCGATCAGGTCCGGGACCAGCGGATGTAATCGATAGACCGAAGTGAATTCTTCCGGAAAATTGAACGGCGACCCGAAATGGTTGATGCCGCCGTTGACATCATCGGGATTAGTGATGTCCCAGTTGTCCTCGCGCCACCACAGCAAGCCCTCTTCCCGGCTGTTTCCCATACCGAATATTCCGGCGCCAGAGGCAAGCACTGAGTACCAGGAATTGGCTGCATCGCCGCCATCGCTGTCACTTAACAGGCCGGTCAGTCGTCCGGTGGTTCGGCTGAGGAAATTTTCATCGCGATCAAAAATGCTGCGCAGAATGACCGAGACCTCATCTTCCTCCGAATTGAACAAGCCGAACCAGTTCGAATTCATTGCCCGGTATAGTGGCTCGTCATAAAGCAGTTGCGTTGTCCATTCGATGGTATGAATTTTGGCAATCATCGCCGAGACAACCAGGCGCGCGGCTTCGAAGATCTCCGCATCGGTGGTCTCCGCATAACTTATGATACGGTCGGGATCACTGGGATCACGCAACCCCGAATCCCGGTCCGGATAATTCGCCTGCAGCTTACGGAATTCATCGACAAAACTGTTGTGTTCGCGCACAAACAGGTTGTGATAGAAACTCAGGCCGATATTCCAGTTGTCCGGGAAAGCGGCGGCTTCCTGACCCTGCCACTGGTTCTGTACCGGGCAACCCGGTTGACAGGTATCGAACAGCGGCAGATAGCCGTCCGGCTGCATCAGCCGTGCGTTGTCCTCGGGATCACGCAAGACCCTCTGCGCCGAGGTCTCATCGTAACCATAGATCTGAGAAGCATCCCACCAGGCAGAATTGGTATTACGGGTTGTCCGGTAAGACCTGTCCAGGTAGTCATTGCCCTGGGCAGTAAAAGCGTCAGGATCCGACTCGTGGGCGTAGAGTGAGGATTCGATTTGATCCTGCGGCCGGCAGCCAAGTCTCACCGCCTCCCCTGATTCGCAGCCAACTGCCATCAGGTTCGGCGCGTTGCGGCCCTCTCGCACGTGGGAAAACCAGTCATGGGTCATGAACTGAATCCAGAATGCAGCCAGCACGTTAAAAAAAGGCGCCTTGAGGTAGTCACACTCGGCGCTGGGGGAATAGTCAGGCAGTCCGAGCCCGTTATTGCAAGTCGTCGAGCTCTGTTCGCGGGTAAAGAGGGAGCGACTTATGAGTTGAGGGTCCGGCTTCAATAAATCGAGCCGATCGCCATTCACAGGATCACTGTGGCGATTGCGCGCCAGATCAGTCTTGTACAGGCGCGGGAAAGTGGCATCGAATGCCGCGTTGCGGGCGAACAGGGTGCCGGTTGAGCCCATCAGCGGATTAAAAATGTCATTGCAGATCCCCGTCAGCGTGCGCTGGCGAATCAATTGCCCCTCGCACTGCTGCGGACCGTCACCACCAACCAGTTCGTAGGCTGGATGCTCGGGCGACAAGCGCATTTCGGGCCAGATCCGAATAGAGGAGCCGGGATCGCCTCCGAGTCCCTTGATATAGGTCTCATAAGTATAGTTGTCGAAGAGATTGAACTTGATAAGCTCGACGCGCTGGAATTCAAGATCCAGTAGTGAACCGTCTACGCCCCTGCCATTGGGGAAAAGATGCTCACCGAGGCTGGTAATCGCTTCCCGGCCTTCCTGCAGGGTGCTGGCGCCGCCGGCTGCCCAGTAATTGGACCAGTCGACCCAGGGGGTGGAGCGATAAGCGACTGCTTTGTCGCCACCTCGGCATCGGGCCGTCGCTTCATCGACCTTACCGAGAAACCGCTGTGTGCGATCATCGGCCACTTCCAGCAGCCCGGCTCTCGCCATCTCGATACAGGCACTGACATCAGACGACTCTGAGTTATCGCTGCACGCCTCAAGTAGCGCCAAAGACACAATAGAACAACTGATTACTAAAGCTGCTTTACTCATGTTCGCCTCCATCGTGACCGCCCGGATTGAGACTGCTTGTTTGCAGACTGGGACGGGAGAGCGGTTGACCCCGCAGTCAGCATAAAGATACCTGGAGAGTGTGGAAGCCGCGCCAGCACGTACTGACGTACCTGCCTGTCTGTTATTGTGTTTTTGATGCGGTCACTATCAACCGGAAACTTTTCTTTCGATACTAGCGCCATGCTGCTACCTTTGATGTAGGAATATTTTTATTTATGTAGGAATAATTCTATAACCACTTCTGGCAAGCCCTTCTTTTGGGTGGCTCATGTCCGCACCCTGGCGCCATCCCAGGCCAGTTTCTGGTCTCTGGAACCCCCGTAATCGATAAAGAGGGCCCTTAACTAATAATCAGCATTCTTAAACAGCGGTAACCAGTAGGCGTAGCCTAAAAGCAGTGTACGAAAAAGACTGATCCGTCTGCCGGTTTTTAAAATAACAATAATGTATTCGAGCAGGTGGATAATGAATACGGTTGATCCCAGCGTAATAAAGAGCGCATTCCAGCCTCCCGGAAAAGCCGCCGCCAGACTGAGAGCAACTGCGATCCACAGTAGAATCAGCACAACCCTCGTACCATTAATCAGCAATTTAAACATTCAGAGTAACCGGCATTCTTATAATGATGACGGCTCGGTATGTTGATTTTGAACCCAACTTCCGAAGCATCCTGGGCAGAGGAATCTGGGCCGATAATCCCCCGACACCTCCAGCGCTAACCACATGCTGCAATCGTAGGCGCATCCCGGGCAGGTGTATATGGTGCGTAGAAACCATATGTACTTGCGCGAAGGTCTGATAGCGCGGGAGCGCTGAGTAGTTCAAATGCCTACAGACGAACTGAAGAGATAATTTGGCCGATCCACGACACCTTGTCCGCAAGCGTTTCGGTGCAAGCTTTAGTGACAGGTCGTACCTGGGCCCAGTAGGCGGACTATCAGCTTCGTGCTAATTTTTTAAGGACAGTAGACTACCCTCAACCTGGGATTTCGATGCTGAGCTGACCTTCGATTTCCGGCAGGCGCTGAATAACGGTCCGATTAGCTCAAGAAAAGTTTTAAGACTTGCGGGTCGCTGTATCAGGCTGCGATAGCGGGGTAGGTGCGCAAAGCAGAAAATTTGAAGTACTGCATTCTGCTCTTACCGCATTTTTCTATTTCGTCACTCACTCGCCAATCGCGGGAACTCGCAGAAGCACATAAGTGATGTGACCATCCTGTGATGGCATGTCGGCATGAGGCATTCCCGCAGGAATGTGAACTTTGTCGCCAGCACAAATAGGGTGTATAGGGTATAGAGACCCGCCGCTAATCTCAGCACCGGGCACGTTAGATTCACCAGCCATTTCACCGCCGACGAGAATGGTTCCGTTGCCACTGTGAATGTAGACATAATCCTCGATATTGTCGTGCTGCTCCGGCAAGCCATGCTGATCGCGACGAATAAACCGGAATCGATGCGATCGCTCTGGCGTCAGATAGTCCGCCAGCGTTTCTCGAGAAGACCCCTCTGCGCGAATTGTCCTGCCTAACTGCGCGCTTCGCTGCTCCAGCTCCAATGCACTCCAGAGCTGGAACCCGGGTCGATTCGACTGAGTGTCAGTCAGTGACCTCCCTGCCTCAGCAGCATTGGCTTCGACTAGTGCGCATCCAGACAGCAAGATTGCAACACCGAAAAGGGATTTCAATACAAACTGCTTTGCGTTTGCTGCTCTATTTATTGAAGACGTAACGGAGACGGGAAAAGTAACTCTCCTTCAGCAAAGGATCCGATAGCTTCTATTTGCGTGCTTAGCATTACCGAGGGACATATTTTTTAATCCAGGAAATTAACCCAATGGAGGTAAAGTAAAGTGGCGACCTATCCCGGATCGAACCTAGGCTGAGGCTAGTCCCTGGATTTTGCGATCAGATAGAACGTCTGCCGCAAGCAAAACGGGCCAGACCAAAACTACACGGGAGTAATTTTACTCTGGCCCTACTGCAATTTGCCTGGCTAGTTATTCTGTTCAATTTCGAGCGGCGCGTAGTAACTGCCTCCGGCACTCTCGATTTCTTGCCTTCTTTGCTGCCACTCCGGCCCCGCCGAGCCGCCGTCTTCATACATCAGATCCTGGCGCAGGTAATTCCAGCTGCTGGGATCCAACTCCTGTGCCAGCGTCCAGTACTGCTCGGCCTTGGCGTCATTGTCATTCTGGAAATAATACCCGCCTAACCTGAAAGCAGGTTGTGCGCGCTCTGCCTCGGGAGTGCGTTCAATGATGCTGTCTTGTACTCTGTCGGCGTCCCAGACATATTCGCTGTCGGCACCTTTCGCCACCCAGTCCCTGACAATGGGCAGATAGTCGTCAGTGCCAAATGCGCCATTCATGTGAGTTTGCGCATAGGTCCCCTCGTTAATCCGTGCAATCCGACCGGTTTCGTCGATCCACACACCCGAAGGCACATTGACGAGGTTATACAGCGCACTGATTTGATGATTCACATCGATGATTGAGGTATAGCTCACATTGGCCGCATCGAAGATAGGACCTGCGTCAGCCTCGCCGCCAGTATCCTGCGCAACAGAGATGATTTCAAAGTTCGGGTTTTCTGCCTGGAGTTCTTCGTAGATCACTTGCCACACGGGCACGTCCAATCTACAGCCTCACCAGGAAGCCCATGTCAGCAGGAGGACCTGCTTGCCGCGAAAATCTGACAGCCGGACAATATTGCCCTCGCGATCCGACAACTCGAAATCCGGTGCCATGGCGCCGCGAAAGAATGACTGACGCTCCAGCGGCATGACGCCAAAGCTGAAAACATTGTCATCGTAATCGGCGACCCAGGCCTGCTGTAATTTGTCCGCCAGCCCGGTCATATTAAACCAGCCCTGCCCGCGCCGCGTGACATACATATCGCTGTCGCGATCCTGCAACACTGGAACGCACAAGTTTTCCAGGCAAGCGCCCTGTGGTTTCAATTCAAAATCATTAATGCGCGTGAGATCTTCGGGCTTGATCCAGAGTTCACTCGCATCCGCTAAGGTATCGCTAATTTCAACAATCCGTTCTTTATAGAGAACGGTTGCGCTCTGAGCCCCAGCGGTAGTTGCACTCACAGTGAGCAGCAACACCATGCCGGTTCCCAGGAGTTTTTCCTGCCAATTCATTTTCATGAATAGTCCCCCGCTAATTCGACAACCACGATTGGTAGTCACTCCGCCGATACTACGAGGTAAGGCAGCAGTATTCAACGCTTCGGTGAAATGAGCATCTTGCTCAATTCAGTGTGCGAGCAAAGCGCCGGAATGAAGGGGGTCCGAGTCACTGGAAGTAGGTGTTTGCTCTAAGATCTGTAGTTTTCGGCATCACCGAACGCAGTGTATTTTTCCTAGCGTCGTTGGCTGCCTAGCGCCTTCCTTGCATCCTTAATGAGATACCGGTACTACCCGGAGTTGGCAATGACCTCGCGCGCATAGGAATTAGCCCTAATGCCATAGCAGCAGTAGATACAATCAAGATTCTCCATGTTAATCAGCCAGGCGAGCTGATGATGGTCCAGAACCACGTAAACCGGTGCCTCCGGACAACACGAATTTCATACAAATGCGATCTGCAGTGAAGGCCCGTTTACAGGGTCTGAGCCAGCGCGCTTGCAGATTTTTCGCTTCAACCTGGACACTTCTGGCGCCCGGAGCGAGGCTTCTTTGAAGTGTCCCTAAAGTCTGGATAGTACCCTACGGGAGGCAGACCCAAGTGTTCGCCTGCGACTGTTGCTTCGCCAAAGGAACTTTGCCGCTGATAATTGGTTGGCTGGCTGCAATTGTTATTTTTTTGTTGCTTCACTGTACACAACATCGTTTAGGTGCCATGCAACTGCAAGGAGGACAACATGAACAACCGTCGCTATCGCACTCAATCACTCGCCGCTTTGCTTCCCGCAACCCTGTTCGTGACAGCATTACTAGGCAGCTCAAGCCTGGCTGCACAGACTGAACCGACGCCGAGAGAAAGAGCTGAATCTGTACACCAACTTATGCATCACGGCCTGGCCATGGCCACAGAGGCGGCGGACCTGGTGATGATTTCACAGTTGGGAATGGCGCCGAATCTTGATGCCCAAGGCGTTGATCATGGGCGCGAAGGATTGGTGCAGGGCCGGGAACTTATCGAGAGCGCCGCCGACATAGGCAGCGCGCTGGAGGGCCAGGTGAGTGTAACGATGCTGAATTTCACCACGCATTTACGCGAGGCCTACCTGGACTACGTAGAAATCGTCGAAGGCATGCCGGTGCCCGACCCCGACTCCGAGCAGATGGCGGTGCATCATATGCATATGATGATCAATCACACTGTCCGCATCGCGGCAGACAGTGCCAATTTGACCATGATCGGTACACGTGATCGGGACGCCGATGTGGCTGAGCTTGGAGCCTTGCACGGCCGTGCCATGCTTGACAATGCCCGGCTGCGACTGGAACAGCTGATGGTCGGTCCGTCCATGCAGCGTGCACATCAAGCCGACCTTACAGACTCACCGATGCAGACCGCCCATCGAATGGTAGAGTCCGCACGCAGGATCTTCGACCTCATGGACGCAATGCCAGTAAGTACAGAATAGTAAGCGACTCGTCACCTTTCGCCGTGCAATCGGGATTTCCCAGAATTCTGTGTCGGATTAGTTGATCGTCATTGATCTGATCACAAATTCAGCACGGCGGAGAGTTTGGCCCAGTTCGCTCGCAAGGATTTGCTCGCGATGGCCTAGACCTCGCCCCAACGAGCGCAACGGTTAGCGCCCTGGTAGTCCGACACTGACAGTTGCTGTGCTTTCGTTTGTATCTCTTTTGATTCTTCTTTTCATTACTCTTTCAATTCATCCCGCAATTCGATCAACTTCGATCTGTAGTTTTCAGCATCACCGAACGCAGTGAATTCGGCGTAGCGTCGATGTCTTCCCAGCGCCTTCCTTGCATGTTTGATGGGACACCAGTACTGCTCGGTGCGAGCGATGATTTCCCTCGCATACGAGATAACCCCATTGCCATAGCCGCAATAAACACAATTAAGTTTCTCTACGCCGTTCAGATAGGCGAGCTGATGACGGTCCAGAACCACGTACCGACGCCGCCGGACACGACGAATTCCGTACAAACGAAAACAAATATGCTGATAGACAGTGACCGTGATATCCAGAATTACGAGCGGGACTATCATGGCGTAGATAAATGGCGCCGAAGCCGCATTTCTTAAAGTCGAATTACGCAACCAGGGCAGAATTGAAACCCTGACTCTTCTGTGTGCTTCCTCAACAGATCGCTCGAACCTTACGCGCGTGCCTTCCAGTCGATACTGAAACTGCTTCTCCTGTTCCCTGAATTCATCCAGGAGCTCTTCCTCCAGCCTGGTTATCCTCTCAAGGAGGCTCGTAATTTTGCTGCTCATGTCCGGATTCCTGATTTACTGCTGATAACAAAACAGAATTAGTAATCAATAAAGTTTTGCCGGGGAGGCTCTGAACTATGAAGACAAGGTGCTGCTGAAGTCTGTATGCCCCTGCTTCGAGGCGCGATCCGCAGGGAATCGAGGAATCTATATCCGAGAGAGCCAACGCGGCAGCAGGGAATTCCAGTCGGCACGCCGGCACAATGGCGCCTTGTCAGGCGCGTCAACTACAAACCAGCTTCACCTCTTTTTCGTTCAGAGCATCTCCAGCCTATAAATGGCTGCTTATGCGCACTAAAAAGGATAGCATTATTGTCGCTGCCCTGTTTTGGGTCTGCATAATGAATTGACCAGCCTAGTTTGTCGCTGCCGGAGCCGGAAAACCGGTAATTTTGCTTACTACGCGCCCTTTTCGGATCTGTGGCGTGAGAATTGCTTAGTGCTTGACTGCTTAATTTTAGTAGAAACGGGAGAACCGACCATTGTCCAGTAAAGCCACTTCAAGGCGCGCCTTTCTCAGATCAGCTTCTGAAATCGCCCCAGCTTCGCTTCTAGCTCTTTCTGTGCCTTCCCTCATTCTGGCGGGACAGCAAGCCCAGGCGGCGAAGAGCGCTACCCGCCCGTTTGCAACTCTGACGCCTGAGGAGGCCGCGGACCTTGAGGCCATCGCTGCGCGCATCATGCCGTCAGATGAAACTCCGGGGGCGCGAGAGGCAGGCGTCATCTACTTTATGGACAATGTGCTGGGAAATGAGCGCGAAGAAGTACTGCCCGCCCTGCGCAAGTGGCTTTCCGACCTGCAGGCTGTTGCCAGTACCCGCTATGGCCATCCCGCCTTACACACTTTACCCGACGGCATGCTGGACTCATTGCTTCGTGACATTGAGGAAACCCCCTTCTTTGATACGGTGCGCTATCTCACCATCGCCGGCATGTTCACGGCCCCCTTGCACGGAGGCAATCGCGACCAGATCGGCTGGCGCCTCATTGGCTTCGATGACCAGCACGCCTGGGCCCCACCCTTCGGCTACTACGATGCGGAGTACATGGAGGTGGGAGAATAACGATGGCGCAAGCAATATTTTCAACCCGGGAAGAAGTGGATTTTGTTGTTGTAGGCTCGGGGTCCGCCGGCGGAATCGTCGCGCGCGAACTGTCGAGGGCGGGATTCTCGGTGGTGGTACTGGAGCAGGGCCCCTACCTGCAGCCCTCCGACTACAGCCATGACGAATGGGACGTGACTCAGAATGAAGAGATGGTCTGGGGGCCCCAGAAGGGCCATCCGCAGACATTCCGGCGTTACGAGCATGAAACCGCGCAGCTCTCCAACCGGGCCGTTCTGGGCTATGCGCACAATGTGGGCGGCAGCAGTCACCACTATTCCGGCAACTTCTGGCGCCTGCGCCCGATTGACTTCCAGGAACGCACAGTGCGTGGAGAGATCCCCGGCACTAACTTTACCGACTGGCCCATAAGCTACGAAGATCTAGAACCGTACTACACCAAGGTGGAATGGGAAGTGGGCATGTCTGGGTTGCAGGGTCCCTGGGATCCCCCCCGATCTCGAGACTATCCATTGCCGCCCCTGCCGATCAAATCATCGGGAGTCCTCCTGGAGCGGGCAGCGAAAAAGCTGGGCTGGACCGCCTACCCGGAACCCCATGCGATCCTGTCACAACCTTACAAAGGTCGCGGCGGCTGCATACACTGCGGCTTTTGTCTCGGCTTTGCCTGTGAAGTAGGTGCCAAGTCATCCACCGCCATCGCCATGATCCCGGAAGCGCTGGAATCAGGTAATTGCGAACTCCGCACCATGTGTACCGTCGCCCGGGTGGAGACCAATGCCAATGGAAGAGTGAGCGAAGTGGTTTATTGGGAGGAAGATGGCACTATCCGGTCCCAGAAAACCAAGGCAGCAGTGCTGTGTGCCAATGGCGCCGAGACACCACGCCTGCTGTTGTTATCTGAGTCCAATCGTTTTCCCGATGGTCTGGCCAACAGCAGCGGCATGGTTGGAAAGAATCTCATGTTCAATGGTTCTTCCTCAGTCGCCGGCATCTTCGATCACCCGGTTAATGCCTACAAGAGCGTGCCCACCACTCGAGTCATCCATGACTTTTACAGTATTGATCCAAGTCATGGTTTCTACGGCGGCGGCGGCATCGATGAACGTCACCTGTCGCGTGGCTTACCCATGTCATTCGCAATGGGTGAGAGTCGCTTCAGTGGTGATAGCTGGGGTAGCGATTTCAAGAATCAGTTGGCCCACGAGTTCAGCCACGCCTGCTCTTTCAACGGGCACACCACCAGCCTGCCCCTGTCTTCCAATAACGTGACACTGGACCCGGTCGTGAAGGACAAATGGGGGCGTCCGGCGCTGCGAACTACTTTCATGAATCACCCGGACGACATCGCCACCATGAAATTCTTTGTCGAACGCTCCGTTGAGCTCATGGAGGCCGTAGGCGCCAAGGGCATAACCAGTAGCTATGCAGAGAGCGGTCAGAGCGGCGGTGTGCACTTGCTGGGAACCTGCCGCATGGGGAATGATCCGGACTCATCGGTGGTCGATCGATACAATCGCTCACATGACGTACCCAACCTGTTCATGGTGGACGGAGGCAGCCTGGTCACCTCGGGTCGCGGCCAGCCCACAATGACTATCATGGCACTGGCCTTCCGTGCCGCGGATCACATGATCCGTGCAGCCCGCAGCGGTGAAGTCTAAGGACTATCGCTAACTCTCCCAGGCCGCTTTCCCGTTGGCGGCCTGGGATGACAGGCTCGATCCCTCTCTGCCCAGTCAGACGGTTGAACTGGTCGAATTGGAACGAATTGGAAGAATTGGAAGAATTGGAAGGACAGGCAGTCCGCAAGGGGCCGCCAGCACAGCCACCATCAATCTGGATTGCTTCAGCGGCCCTTAGAAGCAGTCGACCCTATTGACGGCGAGGCCGCGCTGGAACAAGAATAGCCTGATACCGTACTTCAGCTTCGAGCTTGCAGAGCGAACAGCTGGATAACACTTCACTCCAGATCAGGAAGCCTCCGCAGATCCTTTGATCCTGTCGCCATGCGATCCATAGAAGATCAGTTGCGCGCAGACTGTTCGCTTCGCATCTGGAGCCTGCAAAAGGTCAAACAATGAAAGCAAAAAGACTTACTGTCGGCCCCATTCTGGGACACACGTCAGGCGAATTCGTCAGGATATTCGGCCGCGCCGAGTACAACGAGGAAGACAACCAGCCTCGCCGCGCCAATGGCGCTGCCCGAATTCGCAAAAAAAGCAAGCAAGTTTCGACTTACTCCAAACCGATCTATTTTAAGATGAACCCCAATTTTGACATGACCGGTGTGGTAATTTTTAACAACCTGAGCCCGAACACGATTTATGAGTATCAGGTAGGCTGGATTTACTCTGACGTGAGCTACAGTGATATCGATGTCACCGAAATCCTCGAGTGGGACGACATCGAAACTTTCGAGTTTCGCACCGCTTCGAGCAGTAAGACCGAGTCCAGAAATATAGTTCTGGGATCCTGCCGCTATGCTCTGCGCTTGTTCGGTGGAACCTGGTTTGACGATCGCGGCGACAAGACATTCAGATCGATACTTGAGAGAAAGCAGCAGGGCGAAGTTGATCAATTAATTATGTGCGGTGACCAGATATATGCTGATGACCTCAATGTGCTCGGCGCCGACTCCGCGATTGATGAATTCAATAAGCGCTACCGCGAAGTATTCAGCTCTCAGCATTTGCATAATTTAATGGCCCAGGTCCCCACCTACATGACCATGGACGACCATGAAATCGAAGACAACTGGCCCGAATTAGCCAATGGCAAAGACTGGGTGACGAAGTTCCCTGCTGCTATTCATGCTTACTCGACCTATCAGATCAGCCATAGCCCCTTGTTTCATATCAAGGAAGGGCGCATAGAGGGTGCTCCCACGCACCTGTGGTATACCTACCAGGATGGCTGTTGCGACGTCTTTGTCTGCGATACACGTACCGAGCGCTCTCTGGACGCGGACATGCGCGAGATTATCGGGCCCAGGCAGCTAAGCGAATTGCTAAAATGGTTGGATGATGGTAGCGGAAGAGTAAAAATTATTGTCACCAGCGTTCCACCCTATGAGTCCGAATCGCCGGATAAGTGGCATGGCTTTATCAACCAGCGTGACGAACTTTTTGAATTTATACGCCAAAATAAAATTCGCAAGGTTTTATTTTTATCTGGCGATGTGCATGCCTGTATGAGTTCAAAGCTTGTTCTGGACAGCCATACCACTATCCACTCCATTGTTTCCTCGGCACTGTTCTGGCCCTATCCACACCCCAAACGTCGTGAATTCAAACTGAGTGGTCTAATTCAAACCAACACCTCGCAAAACTACAAAGTCACCAATGCCAGCAAAATATATCCAACCGATGCCTTCGCGAAGCTCGCTGTTTCCCCGTCGGGAGTAAAGGTTGACTTTATATCACGAAAAAACAGGCGGCTGGGGGGCAAAAGCTACTCATTCCAAGGCTGAGTAACCGACCAACGAACGCGCGCTGACAGCGATGATTAAGGGCAGCCAAGCTTGCTCAGAAGAGACCGTGATGCACCGGTCCGGCTGCGGCCAGGAAAAAACCGGAGGCCGGTCAATCCCTGTAATTCAGCCAGTGTGGTTGTGCTCGCGCAGAGGTTTCCGAATTGATTCGTGTCTTTTGGAAACAGAAAGGCGACGGTGCCAGAGTCGTTGGCCACGAG